>ENA-UAOK01000068-UAOK01000068.1-human-gut-metagenome-genome-assembly--contig:-NODE-68-length-56852-cov-10.754089_pt1 | contig 56852 bp, 51 predicted proteins | sample MGYA00243467_ERZ654553 | MGnify/ENA primary metagenome ERZ654553 (study PRJEB26926, sample SAMN06164886) | human gut metagenome | biome: ENVO:00009003; feature: ENVO:2100002; material: ENVO:00002003...
TCATCGCCGTCAAGGAGACGGACTACGAGCTTGCCATCCGCAGCCTGTACCACGCGGTCGAGCGTGTGCTGTAACCAGAAAAACCGGGCCACCACGGCCCGGTTTTTGTGAAACATATTAAAATTTGCAGAAACCCTGTTGCCTTTCACTGCACCGCTTGTAGGGGTCGATGCCCACATCGACCCGGCAGAATACACTGTTATTACGAAAATCTGCGGCAAATTCGTAACTTCCCAACGGGCCGATGTGGGCATCGGCCCCTACGCTCAAATGGGATAATGCCTACGTATTCGCTGTAAGGCTTCCGCTTCTCTCCGCTGCCTGCTGTGACCTCTCAGGCGCTTCGCGCCAGCTCCCCTTTCAGGGGAGCCTTTGGAGCATGCGTTTACAGCTTCCGCTTATAATTTCCGTAGACGACCGCGCCGTCCTTGGCGACGATGAAGGCGTGGGGGTCGTGTTTGCAGACGATGGCGCGCAGACGGCTGATCTCGTATTTCGTGACGAGAATATAGAAGATATGGACCGGCTCACCGGTGTACTCGCCGATGCCCTCATAGCGCGTAATGCCGCGGTGGAGGTCGACGAGAATTTCGTGCTCCATCTCCGGGCTCAGGATCTTGGTCACGACCGTGACCTCGACGTTGATGTTCTGCATATGCAGCTTGTCCATTGCCGTCGTGGAGATGAACGAGAACAGGATCGAATAGATCGCCGTGGACAGGTTGAACGCGGCGGCGCAGATCGCATAGAGCGCCATGTTCCAGAACAGGTTCACATGGCCGATGGACGTATGCGAGCCCTTTTTGATGAGCATCATGCCGATCACGTCCATGCCGCCCGTCGTGCCGCCCATCCAGAGCGTGATGCCGATGCCGCAGCCGCAGAGAATGCCGCCGATGAGACATTCGGCCAGCTGATCGCCGTGCAGAATGTCCGTGCGCGGGAGCAGGGACATAAAAACAGTCGTCGACGTGACGGACAGCAGCGTTTTGAACACCACGCGATGGTCGAGCTGTTTCCACGCGATGCATAAAATCGGGAGGTTGATTGCATAGTTGATGATACCTGCAATGTCGATCTTCAGCTCCAGCCCTGTCAGATGCAGGAACAGCGTGCGCAGCAGCTGCGCAAAGCCCATAATTCCGCCCGTATACAGCCCGGTCGGGACAACGAACAGGTTGATGCCCAGTGAATACAGCAGCCCCGCGCCGACAATGCCCGCGCAGTGCAGCAGCGCCTGCTTTGAAAATGCAGGTTTTTGCAGCGGCTCTTGCATTTTTATTTTTCCTCCCGCTTTGAATGCACGATCTCATGCAAATTGCATACAGAACATAGCACGGAAGCTCAAAAAAATCAACCCAAATTCACGCAACCAACGCGGAAAAATCCGGTCTTGACAGACAGAGGAGGATTCGACATGGAAGACGAAACGATCATTGATCTGTACTTCGCCCGCGAGGAGCGGGCCATTGCCGAGACAGGGAAGAAATACGGCGGCTACTGCCGCTCCATTGCCTTCAACATCCTGCACAGCCATGAGGACACGGAGGAATGCGTCAGCGACACGTGGCTGCATACGTGGAATGCTATTCCGCCCACGCGGCCCGGCTGTCTGCGGGCGTTTCTGGGCCGTATCACGCGCAATCTGTCCTTTACGCGCTGGGAGGCGGCCCGCGCGCAGAAGCGCGGCGGCGGGCAGACGGAGCTGCTGCTTTCCGAACTTTCCGACTGTCTGCCGGGCGGCGAACGGCCCGAGGCGCGGCTGGACGCACAGGCCGTCACGCTGACGATCGAGGTATTCCTGCAATCGCAGACGCGCGAGAACCGGCAGCTGTTTCTGCGCCGGTATTATTACGGCGACTCCGTCCGGCGCTTGTCGGGCCTGTTCGGGCTGACGGAAAACACGGTCAAATCCCGGCTGTTCCGTCTGCGCGCGGGATTGCGGGACGCGCTTTTGAAGGAGGGGATCGCGGTATGACGGCACAGGACCTGTTCCGCTGCATCGGAAATTTAAGCGATACGATGATAGAAGAATCCGCCGACATCCGGCGGAAAAAGCGATGGCTGCCCATCGCGGCGCTGGCCGCCTGCGCGGTGCTGGCCATCTCCATCCCGCTGGCCGTGCGGAACCTGGGCTACAAGAACGCCGACAATGCCAGTCAGGCCGCCGGTGCCGAAACGCCCACAACGGAATCGCCGGCGAGCGATGAAAAACCTGCGGAGGACGGCATCGCCGGTGCGGAAGAACCGACGCGCGGCGGAGAATCCGCGGCAGACGGCGGCTGGGAGGATGAGAATTCCGTATCTGCGCGCATTCTGGCGACGGAGCTCGGCGGACTGCGGCTGGGGATGAAGCGTGAGGACGTGCGGGCCATGCTCGGCGAGCCGGACAGTACCAACAACGCGGGAGAAATTCAGCGCGAGGACGGCGTGTGGGAGGTCTGCTGGTTCTATAACACCTCCGGCAGCGCGGACGTGCTGTATGATCTGCGTCTGCGTTTTACAAACACCGGCATGCGCGACGGCAGCGGCTCGGTACTGAGCGAGGTCTGGGCGCAAAGCCCCTGCGATTGGACGCTGGATACCGGCATCGGCATTGGAAGCCCGCAGGAGGCCGTCGAGGCTGCGTATCCGGACGCCGTGTGGACGCATGAAACAATGATCGAGAACGATCAGGAGATTCCGTATGACTTGTACGAGCTCACGTCCGGCGACCTGTTCATGCTGATCCGCGTCGAAGCGGGTGAAGTCTCACACATCAGCTTCGGCGGTCTGAACGCCTATCACTTCTGGGACAAGAATGAACCGACTCCCGCCGACCCGTACACCTTCACCCCCTACGACACGCTCTCCGGCGGGACGGTCACGGCCTATTCCCGCACGGAAAGCGGTTGGGAAAAACAGGTTCTGACGGAGAAACGGGCGAAGCATCTTGTGACCGCGCTCAACATCATGGACCCGGAGCCGAGTGCTGTACAGGGTGAGCCCGTGATCTGGCTGGCATTCGAATCCGGCGGCGTCGCGGCCCTGTACGACGAAAGCGGCGCGGGCGCGATCTACCGTCTGGAAGACACGTCCGCGTTCGAAGCTGCGCTCTCGTCCGGCGAAGACCCGACAGACGCGCTGACGCTGATCGAGTACTGCACCTTCCCGGATGCCTGGGACGATGTCCTGTCCGCGCTCGAAGCATAAAAACAGGCGCTCCGCAGCCAGCGGCTTTCCCGATAAGGAAGCCGCTGGCTGCGGATGGTTTCTGCCCGCTTTTGCGAAACAGCTCGGAGCGCAACAGTCGGAATCCGTCTGCGTCTTGACAGGAAACGGGGTTTTTGCTACCATAGAAACCATAGAAATAGAATCAGATTTAAGCGGCAGCGTATTGCTTTGGCGGGTAGTTAGTTTTATCTAACCGTTTTGCCTATTGGTTAGAGGAGCTTAACAGCAGAACGTGCTGCTGTTTACGGGAAAGGGATTGACGGTATGAGTATCTTTGCTTCTGTTCTGCGCACAGCCTACAGACTCTCCGGCGCGAAAAAGGCGTTTGGGCTGCCGGAGGATGATCGCGCTGTACGGCGGCGGGAACGTCAGCACGTGCGGCTTTTCCTCCGGCTGCGCGCTGCCCGATTTTGAAGCGGCGTGCAAACGCGTGAACGTCCCCTATACGGCGTTTGCCCGCCCCAAAATGGTGCACTGCTACTGTATGCTGCCGGTTTTCCGGGAGGCGAAGGAGGATTTCGCGAAAATCGCGGAGATTCTGAAGCAATAAGGGAGAAAACACGATGAAAGACAGCGAATTACAATTTGACCGCACCTGCCACGTGCTGTATTCCAAACCGTGCAAAAAGGAAATTCTCGCAAAAATCGCGCTGCACTATCCGGAAGCAGAGCGGGAGGCGGCGTGGGAACAGGTGCAGCGGCAGTATGTGGAGTTCCTTTCCGACTGGCGCACCGACCTCGGCGGCAAAAAGAATTTTCACAACGGCGCAGGCGGCACCTATGACTGCATTGCGATCCTGAGCTACTATGCCGCGTGCCGGACCGTCACATCGTTCCGGGAGATCGAGGAAATGGAGGAAAATCTGATTCTCCCCTCCTTCCGCAAGCTGAAATTTGTGGACTGCAACAAGCCGTTTTTCAGGAAGCTCATGTATAAGGCTTTTACGCGGGCGAAGTCCCTCTGCGACCAGTGGCACGACTATGAAATGGACGTCGCGCCCTTCGCCCCGGACAAGCCGATCTATTATGAATTCACGGCCTGCCCGGCGGCGGAGTTCGCAAACTGCGCCGACCTTGACAGTGCGCCCCCATCGGAACGATGGCAGCCAAGAGGACGCAAAGCAGGAGCAGCCCGCCGATGGCGGGCTGCTCTCATATACGAAAAACTTTGTCTATTTTTCAAAAAACATCCCCCGGGGGAGCTTCACAATCAAAAAATGCTTTGATAGGATAAAGGCACAGTTCATACACGCCCAATCCTCGAATGCAAAAACGGTATCGCGCTATCTTGGGGAAGAAGTAGCGTGATGCCGTTTTTGCAGCAACTTCGAGCATGAAGAAACAGCACTGGGGGCAAGTACAAATGAAAGGTGAAAGATTATGAAAAAGACAACTCGCTACCTCGCAGCGCTGCTTGCAGCGCTGATGCTGCTTGGCCTGTGCGCTTGCAGCACACAACAAACGCCAGCAGAAACTACAGATCCACCGGCTGCAACGAATGAAACAGCTTCGACCACAGAAATGGAAGAAATCAGCACCGAACCTGAAACCACGGATGCAGAAGCCGTCACTCGGACGATCACCGATGGGAATGGCCGCGAAGTGGAAATTCCGCAGACGGTTGAAAGTATTGTTTGCGTTGGCGTCGGCGCGCTGCGCTACTCCTGCTATATGCAGGCGCAGGACTTAGTTATCGGCGTTGAGGATTACGAAACCAAAGCCGGTATGTCCCGCCTGTATAACTATGTGAATTTTGACAAGTTCGGCACGTTGCCGGTAACCGGCACGAACGGCGAACCGTTTGTCGAAGAAATCATCCATGTTGGTCCGCAGGTCATTGTCATGTCTTCGTATGCAAACGTTGACCCCGACGAGCTGCAAAGCAAAACCGGGATTCCGGTTGTTATGATTCCCGGCAGTGACACGACCCTTGATGATAAAGCATATGAAACACTGCGTATTCTTGGCGAGCTGTACGGCAAAGAGGATCGTGCCGAAGAACTGACAACCTACCTGCATGGAATCGAAGACGATCTTGCTGCCCGCACAGAGGGTGTTGCAGAGGAAGAAAAACCCTCTGTCTATGTCTGCGGCGTATCCTTTAAGGGCGCGCACGGTTTCGAGGGTACAGAAGCGTTCTATGGCCCGTTTGAGCTGATTCACGCGAATAACCTTGCAAATACGACCGGACAGACCGGCGCATTTGACATTGACACGGAACAGGTCCTTGCATGGGACCCGGACGTGATCTTCGTTGACTTTAACGGCATGGATTTAATCAAGGAAGATTATGCAACGAACGCAGATTTCTATAACAGCCTGACTGCTGTGAAAGAGGGACGTGTCTACTCGCAGATTTCGTTCCGCTCCAGCGCATCGAATCTGGAAACTGCACTGGCCGATGCGTATTATGGCGCAACCATTCTCTATCCGGAGCAGTTTGCAGATGTAGATGTTGAAGCAAAAACAGGCGAAATCTTTGAAATGCTGCTGGGCAGCAACCCTTATCAGGACTTAAAGGATGCTGGCTATGAATTCAGACCTGTCACAATCGGCGAATAACGATTCCGGCACGGCCTATCGCCGAAATCAAGTCAAAAGCTGCTGCTTTCTTGGAATATTGTTTCTCAGTCTGTTGATCGCGCTTGTGCTGTCCTTGCGGGCAGGCTCTTACAATACGCCGATCGCAGAGTTGGTCAAAGGAATCTTTGGAAAAGCAGCCGACGATAAAATCAACCTTGTCGTTCGCAACAATCGTTTGCCCCGTATCTGCACGGCACTGATTGCGGGTGCTGGTTTGGGACTTGCCGGTTGTGTGATGCAGGCAATTCTCCGCAATCCGCTTGCATCTGCGTCCACGCTGGGCGTTTCACAGGGCGCTGGCTTTGGCGCGGCGTTTGCAATTATCGTGCTGAACATGGGCGCAGTAGGAAACCTTGGCAGCGTTGCAATTCCGCTGTGCGCGTTCGTTGGCAGTATGGCTGTTGCACTGGTCATTTTGGGTCTGAGCCGATTTCGTCAGGTTTCTACACAGGGAATTGTCCTTGCAGGTACGGCGATCAGCGCCATGTTTTCCGGTGCAACGACGCTGATGCAGTATTTCGCAGATGAAATTCAGCTTAATACGCTGGTGTTCTGGACGTTCGGCAGTCTTGGCAACACGAACTGGGGAGACGTTGGAAAAATGCTGATCGTGCTTGTTGGCGTCTCTGCCTGCTTCTTCCTGCACCGTTGGGATTATAATGCGCTGCTGAGCGGCGAGGAAACAGCCGTCAGTTTGGGAATTAACGTGAAGCGGCTTACACTTTCCAATATGGTGCTCTGCTGTCTGCTGTCCTCGGTGATCGTGTCCTATATCGGTCTGATTAACTTTATCGGCTTGATTGCACCGCACATAGTTCGCTTGGTCGTTGGCAATAACCACGTCTATCTGCTGCCCGGCTCTGCGATGGCAGGCGCACTCATTCTGCTGCTGGGTGATCTGTTTGCGCGTGTTGTCATCAGCCCGATTATCCTGCCGATTGGCGCAATTACCTCGTTCCTTGGCGGCCCGATGTTCCTCTATCTCCTGTTCAAAGGAGGAGATCGGAAATGCTGAGCGTTGAAAATCTTGCCTACCACTACAAAGGCGGATCAGCGGTTCTCAAGGACGTGACCTTCAATGTGAACGCAGGAGAGTTTCTGGCGATTCTTGGTAACAACGGCGTTGGAAAAAGCACGATGCTGAAATGCTTCAACAAAATTCTTACACCAGACGGCGGGAAAATCATACTGGACGATGAAAACCTCCTGCAAATGAGCGCCCGGCAGGTTGCGCAGCGAGTAGCGTTTGTTGCGCAGAGCGTGCCAAGCATCCAAATGACGGTTCACGACATGGTCATGCTGGGACGAAGGCCCTATATGAAATGGGGATTTACGGAAGACGATCATCAGATCGTCCATCATGCAATGGCCGAGCTTCAGATTGAACCGCTGCGCGGGCGTTTTCTCAATGAACTGTCCGGCGGGGAACGGCAAAAGGTGATGCTGGCGCGTGCGCTGGCGCAGCAGCCGAAGCTCCTGCTGCTCGATGAGCCGACGAGCAGTTTGGATATTCAAAATCAATATCAGGTTTTGCAGATTGTGCGGGATATTTGCCATGAACAGCATTTGACAGCGATTGTTGTCATTCACGATCTGAACCTTGCGCTGCGGTTTTGCGACCGGTTCGTTCTTTTACGTCAGGGCGGTGTCTACGCCTGCGGCGGGAAAGAAGTCTTGGACAGAGATGCGCTGCGGGATGTGTACCATGTAGACGCGGAGGTCGTAGCAGTTCAAAAACAGAGTATTGTCCTTGTTGATGAAAAGGACGCAACACGTTCATAAAAGGGAGAAACAATATGGCACATAAATTAGATTCAGAAAAAAAGCTCTGGGAAAAGGCCGCAGCCTTTCACGGCCATGTATGCCCCGGCCTGACGATTGGCTACCGTGCGGCGCTGTATGCGATGGATCTGTTGGGATTGACATTTTCGGACGATGAACAGGTCGTGTGTATTACGGAAAATGATGCCTGCGGCGTTGATGCGATTCAAGCGATTCTTGGATGCAGCATCGGAAAGGGCAATTTACTGTTCCATATGCGCGGCAAACAGGCATTTTCGTTCTATAATCGGAAAACCGGAAAGTCTGTCCGCCTTGTCTTGAAAGCAAGGCCGCGCGACATGACGCGGGAAGAAACGTTCGACTATTATCATAGCTGTGCAGATGATGAGATGTTTGATGTCAAGGAAACCAAAATCCAGCTTCCGGAACAGGCCAGAATTTTTGATTCCTATGTCTGTGATTGCTGTGGTGAGACAACTGGCGCAAACTGGATTCGGCTGTCCGGTGACAAAAAGCTGTGTTTGGACTGCTATGAGACGTATGACCGATTTGACGTCTGAACATTTTTCGGTTGACCACAAATTTGACCCTTTACAGCTTAGGCAATAAAACAATAGGCTGACTGATGCGAATTTCTACGGATTCTGAACGTAAAATTACGGATTTATACGAAAAATGTTTCTAAAAACGTGATTGCCAGACTTCGAATCCACCTTCCCCACCAAAACGCCTGATATTCTTTGAATATCAGGCGTTTTTGCAACTATTTTTGGATTTCTGATTTTCTAGAAAAGAGGATGATCGGACTGTCCACCCTCCTGCAAATTCCCCCATCCTTCTGTCGGCTTCGCGCACATCGGAAATCCCTATTCTTTGTTTACTGCAGCGCAGTTTTTGCGCCAACTCCGGGTCAGATAACAATTTGTATATTCACCCTGCGGCATCATAGAGCGACAGGTCAACAAAATCGCCATGCTGGAACAGAAAAAGCAGCACTACGAAGAAATTCTCCACCGGGAGCTTGACGGCCTCGACAATGAATTTGAAACGTTGCGGCTTCTGTCGCAGGAACTGTTCGTGCGTGCAAATGGCCTAGGGTGTATCTGAAAACTCATGATGTGACCGGCAGCGAGGGATTTTTGCGTTGCGCAAGACATTTTTTCGCAGGAATACTGACGTATTTCAAGGAAAAATGACGCGGCGCACCGCAAAAAGGCCCGCTGTCCGGGTGCGTTGGGAGTTTTCAGATACACCCTACAATTTTGGAAAGCGGCTTGACATGGATTTTTGATGGATATACGGCAGCCCCGGCTCGGAATACTCTGGGCCGGGGCATCTGTTTAGTCTCATAGAATGGGAATGTAATTATAAGAGTTATAGATTGGTGCAGTTGCCAGTCTTGTCAGTTTTATGCCTGCATCTCATTGCTGTCGGCATAGCAGCTCTCGTCCGTCTGTGCGGCCAGAAAATCATATATTTCGGAGAAGGCCGTCCGGCCATAGAAATCGTCCGCGTTGATGACGGCAAACGGGCCGTTCACCGCACCCTTGCAGCAGGCCAGCGCGTGACCGGTTCCCCACGGCTTCGTGCGGCCTTCGGGGAGCGCAATCCCTTCCGGCAGGCGGTCAAGCTCCTGATAGACGTAGGACACATGGAAGAATTTTTTCATGCGGTCGCCGATGCACGCACGGAATTCTCCTTCCATCTCGCGCTTGATGATGAACACCACGTCGCGGAAGCCCGCGCGCCATGCGTCAAACAGGGAAAAATCAATGATGATGTGTCCCTCCGGATCGACCGGCTCGATCTGCTTGAGGCCGCCGAAGCGGCTGCCCATGCCTTCGGCCATAATCACGAGTGACGGGTTTTGTCTGCCCAATTTATTACCTCACAATACAAAGCAAAGATTCATCTGGCAAGGATTCCGGTTGCCTCGTAAAACTGCTGCTGGGATAGAAGCTGCGTTTTTAATTGGGACTGGAAGCGATTTTGCGGGATAAACGCAGCAATTTCATCCGGCTGAATGTCCCAACGGAGCACATATCGTGCAGCTGCGTTGGATGCGGTGCGCCCGACGATCTGAAAACGCTGTTGAAAAAATGAAATATTGGAGTATACTCCAACCAGAGGCAGCAGTGTTTCATCCAGCAGCCAGGAGTGGCAGCTGAAAAACCGGAACGCATACGCTGGGAAGTGTTTTGGAAAAAATGCGCGTGCCCGCGCGAACGAGGTGTCGCACGCCGCAGGATCGAGCGAACCGCCGCGGCAGATGTGCACAGACACCAGCGGCTCGCCCGGTTCAAGTCCAAAAGCCGGGGCGGAAAAGTCCGCCGGCTCCATGCAGAATTGAAGTCGTCCAAGCTGGAACAGCCGCAGCGTCAGATGATTCGTCAGCCATGCGCTTTCGGCAAGGCCGATCCTGCCGCTATAGCTCCAATATTCGGAGGCCCAGCGGCCGATATCGTCGATCGTATGATAAAATACCTCGTCCGGAAGCTGGTGCCTTTGATAATCGTTCAGCAGCTTCTGACTCCAAAGGAGCGCTGCGAGCAGATCCGTCTTGGGATCGCCGCTCCAACGGAGCGTGTCTGCCCTGTAAATTTCGGCGGCCTGAGAAAGTGCCGGAAGCAGCGCTTCCTCAAAGTCCTTTTGATAGAGCGCGTCCAGACCCTGACGGGTATATTCCTGCCGCGCAAAGGAAATCGCCTGTTCGATGCTGTTCATTTTGTACCCAACCTGTAGAGATTTCTCAGGAAGCGCTTTGCGACCGGGTTTTCCTGCCGCAGATCCAACTGGCAGATCACATAGTGCTTGCCCTCGTATAGCTTTTCTGCCGCAGCCAGTACTGGCCCCCAATTTCCCTGTTCGTCCATATTGTTGGACAAAAGAATGGGTGTGAAGCCTTCGACGGTAAACGTCGTGTCCAGCAGCGGCGTGATGCAGTCCTCCTTGGCGTCATACCAGTAGGAGAAGTCCTGCTCCTTGAATTCGTCGACAGCCGGATGCCCCGTTTTGCGGGAGACAAAATGCAGCGGAAGCATCCCGCAGGGCTTGACGGTCACGGTCTCACCCGCGACGGTATGCAAACCCGGTTCCAGCTTCAGAATGACAACATTGTCGTTCGGTACGACAGTCACGTCCTGAAATACGGTCAGCTTCTGCTCTGTGTCATTGACAACGTCCCCGTTCCCGTCCAGCAGGACGGCGCGGAGCGTCAGCGTTTCGCGGTCTTGCGCGGTCTCTGCCGGGAATTCGGCGCTGGCGATATAGGCTGCGCGGCAGGCGTCCGCGTGCGCGGGGACGCGCCCGGTCTGAATCAGCTTGTTTTGTTCGTTGTAAAGCTCAAAGGCAAGCGTATACGCGCCGGATTTCGCGGTATCATTGCACAGGAACGCTTCGATCTGAATCGTTTCGCCCGCCGTATAGGCAAAGCGGTCGGTGCGCAGCGACACCAGCAGGGGCGCGAGTGCATCTCGGTAGGCAAAATACGCCTGCTTCGGGATGCGCTTGCAGTCCATGATGGACTTCATCCAGCCGCTGGGCCATGCGTCGATGAACAGATGGATGGCGTTCGAGACCATGCGGTCGTCGCGGCGGAATGCCTCGGTCATCATGCGCGCGGCAAAGGCCTGATACCGCTGGCTGCGGCTGATCCAGCCCTGCATATCCTCCTGCGCGTCATAGAAAAAGCCGCTGAAGCTCTTTGTCTGGCTGCGGACGATATGGCCGGGGTCAAACGGCTCGCGCAGCCATTCGCGCGGGTAGCATTCCTCCATGACCTCTGCCGAGTCCAGCCCCTCTGCGCCGTATTCACCGCAGCCATAGTACCAGCCGGGCTTGACCGGCAGCCAATAGCCCCGGTGCAGACGGCCAATGTCAATGCCGTGGCCGTTGTACCACATGGGGTAGCAGTGGTTATCCGGTATCCCGTCTGTGGGCGGGTCATAATCGCCGTCCACGTGCTTGATGACCTGATCGGGGTTCGAGAACTCCACAACAAGGTCACAGCAGGTGAAGAAGTTTTCCAGTTCCGGACGGATCAGATGTCGGTGCGGCTCGTTATTGGCGTTCGGAAACGGCTCGTTGATATAACTGACGACGACATTGCACGGATGCTTACGCACCATGCGCGCCATCTCCTCCGCCTGCCGGATGCCCTCCGGGACGCGGAAGCGGCGCATGACGCCGAACAGCGGAAGATCCGTCTGCGTCATAAGGCCGAGCTTGTCGCAGTATTCGTAGACCTCATCCTGCACCGGCCGCTGCGTCAGACGCAGAAAATTCATGTTGCAGAGTTTGGCCAGCAGAATATCGTCGATCAACTGCGGAAGATCGCCGCGCAGCACGTCCTGCTGCTCAAAGCCCATCGTATTGGCCCCGCGCAGACGGATGGAGCGGCCATTGAGATAGAACATCCCCTTGCGCTGCGGACTTTCTGTGTCCTGCGTAAAGCTGCGCATACCGAACTGCTGTGCAAGGCGGTCGGTGCACGTCCCGTTTACAAGAACGGCTGCATGGAGCTGGTACAAATACGGGGTTTCCAGATCCCACAGCTTTGCGTCCGGCAGGTCAAATTTGAGTTTGTACAGATTCTTTCCGTGCTTGAGCGGCATGGGAATGCCCTTTCCAAGCTCAGACTTGACGGCGGCCTCCGTCAGGCTGTCGCCCATGCCGACAAAGCGCGTCGTCTCCGGCGTAAAGCGGTGGTCTTCAAAGACCGTCTCAGGGAAGTTCTGCCCGTAGAGTGAAAGCGAAAGCTCGACCGGGAGGGTATCATATCTGTCGTTCTGAATTTCCAGCCATGCTTCTGCCTTCCCGTCCAGCGGACGGATATAGAGGTCGCTGATATGGACGGAATTTCGGATCTCCACATAGACGCGGTTGTAAATGCCCGTCCCGGAGGGGCAGTGGTGCCAGCCGTCCAGCGGACCGTCCCAGCCGAGACCGGTGGCGGCATAAAGCTTGTCGCCTTCTGTTTCTTCGCTGCCGCCGGGATCGTTTCCCATGTAAATATGGTCATTATACAATTCAACTTTCAACCGGTTTGTGCCGTCTTTGACGATGCCTGTAATCTCAAACTCGAACGGAGAGAAGAAACCTTCATGCTCTCCGACAAATGTGTCATTGACGGTAACGACTGCACGGTAATCCGCGCCGTCAAAATGGATATAGACCGACTGGCCCGCCAAAAGCGCAGGCAGCTCAAACGTGGTTTCATATGTCTTTTTGCACACGCCGATAGGCCCGCCGTATTCCGGGATCGTGACCGGTTGACCATCGCGCAGAAACGACGTGAGATCCATGCGCCGGCGCAGGCTTTCAAACGCAGGCGCGTGATTTTCCAGAAACGGGCGGTATGCTTCCCGCATGGCAGCAAGCTCGGTTTTCAGTTCTTCCGTTGTAGACAGATGCGGCTTGACTGCGATGGGCTGTGCATCTGCCTGTTCCAGACGGCAGATAACGGTTTCATGCGGAATTGGCGTGACCGGCTCCAGAAGCGCAGCGTTCCCGCCGATGCCGTTTGCCGCGATTTGTGCGAATTGATCCATATATATTCTCCTTTTCGCTGCTTTTTCGTATCGTAACACAGCGCATATAGGGAGGCAATCTGCGAAAATGACACTTTGACCCGCAAAAATGTCATATTCGCCACCTATGAATTTTGACCCGCATTCTTTTAGAATGCGATACAGAGGATACTGGGCCGATGGACGGATGTGAGGCAGCTTATGTTTGAAGCATTTTTTACGGACCCCTGTATGCGATACCGCACAGAGGTGATCAACGGCATTGACTTTTACGGGTTGGGATTCAGCATGGTACGCGGCGAATGTGTGGCGGAAGGAACGCTGCGCTGGATGCAGAAAGGCGAAGCTGCGGCCGTGCTCATCACAAATACGAGCCTGCCGGATATGTCTGGGTTTGAACTTGCCAGACATGTCCGCAGACAGTTTCCGTGCCTCCGCGTGATTTTTTTGACTGACACGCCGAACCTTGCGGAAGCGCAGCAAGCCGTCCGGTGCGGTGCATATGACTATTTGCCGAAGTCTGACGGGATCGACGCGCTGCGCAGCGCGATGATCCGCGTTTCAGAGGAACTGCACACGGAAAGTCGGGAAGAAGCATATCTGCGCGGCCAGCAAAACTGGGATGAGTGCATTTCGAGACTTCTGAAGCTGCTTCTGGCACTGAAGCCGGGCATCGACGAGGATCACTGGCAAATGTATTCCAAAGTCAAGCCGCTGCTGAGCGATGCTCCGCTGCGCATGGAGGCTCTGCTGGTGCGCTCTTTGATGGAGGAACTGCGCGCAGAAATTTGCCGCAGGGATGAGGCACTGGCCGCGCAACTCCGAAGTAACATGATGGCTGCGCCGCTGGGCATGCTGACCTCCGCGCAGGGAACGGCGGCGTACATGGACGCCATCTGGGCGCTGCTTTCCGAAAAGGGCTATATCACGCAGGAGGACGCGCTGAAAAGCGATCCCATCGGGCGCGCCTGCGTCTATATGCAGTCGCACCTCTCGGAAAAACTGACTGTGCAGGAGCTGGCTGAGTATGTCCACATCAGCCCGCGGCATTTTATCCGGAAATTCCAGACAGAGATGAACGAGAAATTTACGGATTATCTGGCCCACATCCGTGTTCAGGCGGCAATTCAAATTCAGCCGGCGTCTGCTTGTGATCTCAAACAGCAAAAGTGCGATGATTACGTTTGTAACCGGACTGAGCACCATGAACAAAAGACCATAGAGCACCGTGTTGCGCAGCGCGCGGTCAAGCGCGACGGACTGGATGATCCACTTGAAGTTTGCAAGGCCGCACCAGTCGCTGCCGAGGATGCCCTTGGAGAATTTATAATTCTTGAACGGAATGATGACTGCGGCTCCCATCGGTATATAGTTGAACAGGATATAAGCGATGATCGCCGGGATGCACAGAAGCAGCAGCTGACGGCTGGCCTTTGCGTCCGCCCGGCCTTTGTGGCCAAGGCGCGGCCCTTCCTTTTTTCTTTCCTTTGTCATGGTTCGCATGGGTGCCTCCGCTTTCTTTTTCTTCATTTTACGAATTCGCGTTTCTATTTCCAAGTCGTAATTGCGACAATATTGGCAGGGTTTGCGACAACATCTTGTGCATTGCTTCTAAATACCAACTGTCGTTTTCCTTCTCTGTTGGTCAATTTTACATTGATTTTACATCCGCTTGAAAATTGGATAAATCGCACAAATCCGGTCGTTTCTTATTATGCAAAGCGCACATGTATTTCTGCATGTGCGCCCTGATTTGTTTTTGCATCGACGCTGCTGCGCCGCCGTCTTATTCCTGCGGCGGCTCCTCTCGCTGGCTCAGATTCAGCCTCTGCTGATATTCGCGCATGGAGCAGCCGGTACAGGTCTTGAAAGCGGTGCAGAAGCTCTTTTTGTCCTTGTAGCCCACGGCCTCCGGGATGGATTTGACGTCCTTTCCGTTCTTCAGCATTCCAATGGCCGCCTTGATCCGAATGCGGAGCAGATACTCCGCAAACGTCTCATTCATCTCCGCGCGGAACTTTCGGACAAAGTGCCGTGAGCTGATATGGGCATACGCCGCTACGCTCTCGGCAGTCAGCTTTTCTCCAAGGTGCGTCTGCATATAGACACAGGCGCGCCCAATGGTGTCGCTTTTCAGCGCATCCTCCTGCATAATATAGCCCTTTTCCGCGAGCAGCTTCCAGATTGTGTCGATTTGCTTTGTCACAGCGTGTGTGGATGTCAGTTCCTCCAGCGGCGTGTCCATTATGCTGCTTCGAATCTGTGCGGCCAGCGCCTCATCCCTGCGGCGAATTTCTGTGCGCAGCTCCTCCATCAGTGCGCGTGCCAGCAGGGCTTCCATGCGGAACGAAGCATTATTCAGCAGCGGCTTGACTCTGGAATACATTTGCCAGTGATCTTCATCGATTTCCGGCTTCAAAGCCAAGAGCAGCTTCAGGAGCTTCGGAATACACTCATCCCAGTTTCGCTGACTGCACAGATACGCTTCTTCACGGCTTTCCGCGTGCAGTTCCTCTGAAACGCGGATTATCGCATCCTGCAGCGCCTCGATGCCGTCAGATTTCAGCAGGTACGCATATGCACCGAAGCGCACAGCCTGCTGCGCTTCGGCAAAGTTCGGGGTATCCGTCACGAAAATCACGCGGACGCGCGGACATTGACTGCGAATGCGCTCTGCAAACTCGAAGCCGGAGGTGTCCGGCAGTTTCGTGTTCGTGATGAGCACCGATGCCGTTTCGCCCTTCTGCATCCACTGCGAGATCCACTTTCCCATGCTCTCGCCGCGCACCATGCCGAATCCCAACCCGTAAAAATCAATCCCGTTAATTACCTCTATGCGGTATCTCAGGCATGAATCTGTAAAAAACGCTTCAAACATAGGTTACCTCACATCCATTCATTGGTGCTGCACCTGCCAGGACGGCAAAGCCGCACAAAGCGGCTATTACTTGTTTCCAAAGGCGTTCACCATTACGCAGCCGGCGGTAATCAGCACAAGACCGATGATTCCAACCGTGGAGAGTTTTTCCTTGTATGCAAAAATCGAAACCAGCGAGGTGACAATCAGTCCAACGCCGCACCAGGTTGCGTATCCGATATTCAGGTTGATCCGGTTCAGACTTTTTGCAAAGGTGTAATGGCAGACAATATACGCCGCCGCGCAAATCAGCGACGGGATCAGCTTTGTAAAGCCCTCCGTCTGCTTCAGATAGCTTGTGGCGATAACCTCCGAGACAATTGCAATGGCAAGAAATGCATATTCCATTTTGCCTCACAGTCCTTTCTGTTCTAATTGCCGGATGAGTGCCGGAACATCGGCGACGGAATCCAAAATGTAATCCGCCGCAGGCGCCAGCTGCTCTCTGGATGAAACGCCGCTTAAAACACCAACGGCGATTGCGCCGCCGTTGTGCGCAAAGTTCATGTCGTTTATCGTGTCGCCCACAACAAGGATATTTTCCGGCGCGATGTGCCACTGCGCCGCGGCGCGCGAAATGATGCGCCCATCCGGCTTTAACGGCATATCCCCTGCCATCTGATCTCCCGCGAAAAAGGAGAACAGCGGCAGAATCTGCAAGCCTTTCAGACATTTGACCGCGGCCTCGCAGGTATCCGTGGTTGCAACGCCGAAATGAATGCTCTTTTCATGCAGCGGCTGCAAAATGGCCGGCAAATCTCCAATGCCCTTGATACTTTTGTTCTCCGCAAAGCTCTCCTCATCAAAATACCGGGTGAGCTTTCCCTCCAAATCCCGCGTGTCAACCGGTGCTTGCGCGTGCATCGCTTCCAGCGCCGGCTTCATGTCAATCGCCATATCCAAAAATGTTTTCCACGCGAATGAACCGTCAGGAAGCACGTGATTTTGTATAATTCCGATAGAATTGAGCGCTTTTTCCGTGTGGATATCGGTGACTGGGATTTTGTAATCCGAAAGAATGCGCCGGATGACGCACTGCGCGGCAGGAATCCAGAATTCGTTGAAATCCAGCAGCGTTCCGTCTTTGTCAAAAATAATCCCGGATATTTTCATGTGATCTCTCTGTCCTTTCTCTTGCAGAACGTAATGCTGCGCTTCGATAACAGCAGACAGTTACATTCTAAAAGAATGTGAGCCAGTACGAACAGGGTGCATTCATGACATTTTTATACGCAATCACGCCATGATTGCAATTGCTCTTAAAAAGTGCGCATGCTATGATTTTAAAAGAAAGCAACCGGAGAATCAAGCGTTTGAAAAAGAACCACCAGTCATGTGTGCAATGCATGACTGGTGGTCTCCTTTATACAGTAACGCTCAGCTGCTTTCTTCCGTCCACATACGGGAGAAGCAGCTTTTGGTTTTTCGTAATGGTGATCTCATACCGGCAGCCGCGGAACACGCGGGTGACCTTTGCCGGAAGCAGATGCTCCGGCAGGCAGGGGTCGATCTCAAGGCCGTCCCATGTTGGGCGGACGCCCAGCAGATACTGCGTCGCGGCCAGATACATCCATGCCGCCGTTCCGGTCAGCCACGAGACGTTGGCCAGGCCGAATTTATCGCTCTCCGGGCCGAAGATATTCGACGAATAGACATACGGCTCCGCCTTATAGCGCTCCGCGCCTGCCGTTTTCTGCGCGATCATCGGCAGAAGCTGGTGATAGTATTTCCAGGCGTTTTCCGGGCGTTTCAGCATACATTCTGCGATAATCGCCCATGTGTTGGCATGGCAGAAGACGCTTCCATTTTCGCCGCAGCCCTTGTTGTAGCAGGTCAGGTTTTCTTCCTTCGTCGGGTAGTCCGTCGTCATGGCCGGATGAATTTTCTTGATGCCGAGATCGGTATCCAAGTATTCTTTCACGCTGTTCATGGCCTGCCTCTGCTGCTCCTGTGTGCCGAGGCCGCTGAGGACTGCCCAGCTCTGCGTGTTGAGCCAGATCTTCGCCTGCGGCTCGGACTCCGAGCCGATAAAGCGGCCCTCGTCCGTGATGCAGCGGCGGAACCACGCGCCATCCCACGCAAGCGTGCGGCAAAGCGCCTGCTGGCGGGCATAGAGTGCTTTGCATTCCTCTGCAAATTCCGGTTCGCCATTGCGCTCGGCCAGTTCCTGCATCATGCGCAGCGCGACGGCAAACTGCATCCCCGTCCAGATGCTCTCGCCCTTCCCCTTGCGGCAGACCTTATAGAGCATATCGTTCCAGTCGGAGCTGAGCATCAGCGGGAAGCCGTGCGCGCCCATGTTCTGCGTGGTGAAGCGGATGGACTGTTTGATGTGCTCCCAGATCGTGCCGCTGCCGCCGTCGAAATACGGGGCCTGCGTGTCGAGGTACGAAACGTTTCCCTCTTCCAGCGCGATGTGATAGGCGTCCATGACCAGCCAGAGGTGGTTATCCGAGTGGATGCGCGTGACCGGCTCCCAGCCCTCGGTGGGGAAGAAATAGTGGTTGCAGTGGCCGTCCTGATACTGCTGGGTCAGGAGCAATTCAAATTTCTCTTTTGCCCGGTCAAGCTGCAAGGGAATCATGGCGAGAACATCCTGCGCGGTGTCGCGCACGCCGATGCCGCGGAACGTACCGGTGGCGTAGTAGCTGATATTCCGGGAGAAGCGGAAGTTCCGCTCCATCTGATAGGGGTTCCAGATGTTAATCATCGTCTCCGCGTCCTTGTCCGGGAGGCTGCACTGGAAGCCGGAGAAGAAATCCTCCCATGTTGCCGCCAGCTTCTGCATGGACGCGGCGAAAAAGTCAGGGGCTTTGCAGGCCGCAAGGGACCGGAAGATCTCGTCCTCCGTCAGTTCCGTGCCGAGATAAATATTGAGCGATTTTGTCTCTCCGGCGCGGAGCGTCAGCGGCAGCTCCAGCGCGAAGCATGGGTCGCCGCCAAAGAGTGTGGAGTTTTTCAGATGTTCGCGTTCGAGTCCGATCGGCGCTTCCTCACTGCGGTAGCTGCCGACAAATTCATCACGGTCGCAGTCAAACCCGGCGGCGGGCGCGTCGCTTGCGAAGTAGACCAGCGGCGTCTCGTCGGGCTTCGGCTGATTTTCCACGCCGTAGCGGTAGATGAGCACGCCGTCCTTTTCGTAGACAGAAAGCTGGTGCTTATTGTAGCACTGCCATTGCAGCTCGCGCATGAATTCCATCATGCCAAGCTCGACGTAGGGGTAAATCGTCACGTTCCGGTCACAGTCGGAGCGCAGCTCCAGATGCCAGAGCATGACGTTTTCCAGCGGGCTGACCAGATATGTAACCTCGGTGCGCAGACCATCACGTTCTGCCGTAAAGCGGGTGTAGCCCATGCCGTGCGCGGCCTCCCATTTCTCAGGCTTACATGCGCACGGTTCGCTCGTCGGGCACCAGACGGCATCGCCGTCCTTGATGTAGGTATAAAATCCGCTGCGGTCGGTCGGCAGGTGGAAGAAGCGGTAGTGGTTGATGCGCCAGATCTGCGGGGATTTGTACCAAGCAACGCCGCCGCCCGCCTGCGAGATCATCGCGTGCAGCGTCCCGTTGGATAGGTAGTTCATCCACGGGGTCGGCATATTGTACCGGGACAGCACAATTTCCCGATTCTGATTCTCAAAACGGTATGGGTTCATTTGTCCGTCTCCGTTCTTTTTTGTGCCAGCAGCCACTGCAGGAGCATTTCATCATACGCATACGTCCATGCGTCATGGCCGCAGTCTCCAAAAACCGTCAGCCTTGCATTGCCGCCCGCACGCTGTATTGCCTTGACCATATCGACCGTCTCCGTCAGGGGTACGACATCGTCCAGCGCACCATGAAACGCCCAGACCGGCATAGTCAACACCTCTGCGTTCCACGGCATTCCGCCGCCGCAGCAAGGCGCGATAGCCGCGAACAGCTCCGGCGCCGCCATCGCAAGGAACCATGTGCCGTATCCGCCCATGCTGAGTCCTGTCAGCGTGACCCGATCCGGGTCGCAGGCGTATGCTTCGATCATGCGGCAAACGAACCGCTTCAGTCCTGGAAGCATCGCCACCCAAAAGGACCCTTTCGGGCAGCGCGGTTCGATCAGCACGCAGTCTTCTTCCCGCGTTTCTGTCAGGATGTTCGCCAGTCCATGAATCTCAGCCTTCTCCAGATCCTCACCACCGCCGCGTTCACCTGCGCCGTGCAGCTGGATAATCATTGGAAGACCTGTGTGCATCCGCTCCGGCATCCGGACGGCATAGGCAAAGCCCGCATCTGTCAACCGATGATATTGTACGTTCATTTTGTATCCTCCGCCCTGTCTCAAATGACATTTGCCGACGCGATCTCATGCCAGAAAATTGCCCGTGTCGCCTGTCCGTCGGCTTTTTCCTCGCAGCAGCAGTCGAGAACCGGCTCCTCCAGCTCCTCGATCCGGTCAAGCCGTCCCTCCGCATATGCCAGCAGCCGGTCTCTGCAGTGCAGCAGGCGCTGCCGCTGGCCGCCGATACGCAAATCGATCACGTCAAAGCCCTGCGGCTTGTTTTCGTACATCCACTGTTTCTCATAGGCCGCATAAAAGTCCGCAAGCCGTTCGACTGCCGTATCATAGTCGGAGCAAAGCGCTTTGGCCGCTGCCTTGTCGCCGGACAGGTATGCCGCCCTGGTGCGGATGCCAAGGTCGGCCTTTATGCGCAAAAAGTCGCAGAGCGCCCGCAGGGAGCGGAACAGATAGCCGTATTCTGCATCGTGCTCATGCTTCGCCAGTCTTGCGGCGCAGTCCGCATAACCAGCCGCGTCGCCCGACTTCACGCGGTTGTCGAACTGGCCCATGAACGGGTCACAGTAGAGCAGATATTTCTCCGGGTTATAGATCGCCTCAGCGGAATCGTTCTGCGTCCCGATCAGGTCGAGCGCGCGGAAATCCTCAAACGGAATGCCGAATTCCCGTTCGAAATTCGCGTGAATGGTTTCCACATCGTCAATGTCCTGCGCCATCTGGGAGACGGTAAACAGCGCCGGAAGCACAGCAAATTTGGAGCATTCCGCGCCGTTGTCGCCCCACATGGTCATGACGACATTTTCAACGCCCTTTGCGTGGCAGGCTTTCATTGCCTCGCGCATAGTCGCGATGCTGAACGTGTTGTGCGGCGCAAAGCCCGCCCATGTCCAAAGTCCGCCCGCGAACCACGAACCGCTTTTGATTGCGTTGTGGGCGTCAATATTTCTCTCATAGCTCTGCCGGTCGCGGCTAAAATAATCCCAGTACACCAGGTGAATATTCTCCGGCACCAGCTGTCTGACTTCCTCCGGAATTTCGCCGAGCTTCGGGTCCTGATTGAAATTGGTAAAGTAATCCCCGCCCGCCAGACGGAAGAACATATCGCCCCACATCAGAAGCTCGAAGCCATATTTTTTCGCCATTTCTGACACCCTGCGCAGATGTTCCATCAGGATGCTGAAGCGATCGCGGTAGCCGTGCAGCGTCAGATATTTGCCAAGGCCGAGCAGATCCGCTTCGTCCATGCCGATGTTTACAATATTGGTGCGCAGACATTCGCGCAGCGTGCGGAACATTCCATCGACCAGCGCATAGGTGCGCTCGTCGCCGGTCAGCAGGATATCGGCGGCATCGCGGATCTCCCGGTAGACCGGCCAGTGAAACAGGGCGTTGACATGGGCAAGCGTCTGGATGCACGGGATGACCTGCATCCCGTGCGCTGCCGCATACGCATCGATCTGTTTTAATTCCGCCTTGCTGTACCGTCCGCGCAGATGGCCGAAATAGGGCTGGCCGTCCACCTCATAGGTGTCCTCCATATAAAGATGCAGCGTATTGCAGCCGAGCTTCGCGGTCAGATCGATCCAGCGCCTGACGCTTTCCGCCGTCATAACGGCGTTTCGTGAGCAGTCGAGCATTGTGCCGAAAGTCTTGAAAGTATGTTCCATTTCTTTATCCTTTCCAGTCCGGTCAATAGTCAAACACGCGGTCTTCTCCCGCGCCAAAGCGCAGCAGATAGATGCGCCGCTGATTCGGCTTCAGGAGCAGCACGTCCCATAAATCTTCTGTTTCCGCGCCCAAGCCCCGCTCCGTGCATTTCCGGACGTTCAGAAACAGCGATTTTATCGGCTGCGGGCGGACTGAGTCGATCAGGAAATATGGGATGTGACAGAACGTAGTTTCGTAATCGCAGGCGTAGTGCCCTGCAAACCAACCACCGATGCGGATACCGTGCTTTTGCGCCTGCCGCAGCAGCATCATGGCCGGCTCAGAGGCGTATTCCATATAGTTCCATGGGTCAGTACCCGTTTCAAAACGCGACTTTGGCAGCGCGTGCGAAAACAGGAATATCGCCCATCCCTCAGGAAGCCGGAGCGCCTCTGTCTTGAGCCACGCAAGCTGCTCCACGCCGTATTGACAGCTTTTTTCAAAAAGCTCCTCCTGCTCGTCGATCTGCGGCAGATGGGATGAGAGAAAAATCAGCCGCATCTTTCGGTCATAAAAATCGACAAAATAGTACGGCTTGTTCCGCGGCCGGTGCAAATTCACGTAAGACTCCAGATACGCCGTTTCTTCATACCAGCGCTCGTCTGTAACAATGCCCGTCACGATTTGGCCGACATAGCGCTCATTGCGAAAGCCATCGTCGTCGCCGCAGGCAATGTAGAGCTTGCCGGAAGCTGTTGCATTCTGAAACCGCGCCAGCTCCTGCGAGAGCACAAAGCGGGACGCATTTTCGGGGATGCTGCCGTTTAAAATATCGCCAAGGTGGATGACACCGTCAAAATGCGTCTGCGCATCGACCGCGCGGATGTTTTCGTCCGTATGATCCGCGAAATCCGACACAGCCGTTCCCGCAAGCAGCGCGAAGCAGAGATCGTCCGGCTCCCGGAGTGCATGGAGCTTTTCTGTCAGCGACCGGCAATTGTCCGCAAAATGTGGTTCCATATGGATGCCTCCATCTATATTTAATAATGAACGATTCTGTCTTCGCCAGCGCCGAAGCGTTTTAGATAGACCCGGCGTTCACTCTTTTTCAGAACAAGCGCATCCCAGAGATCTTCGCTCGGCGTGCCCAGCTCTCTCTCCCAGAAGCGCACGTCGTCATCAAACAGCTGCGGGTCGTATGCGGTCTGTGACGCGGTAATGACAAATGGGAGCCCGAAAAGCGTCTTAATCCGATCCCCGTGATAGTGGCCGATGAACCATCCAGCTGCGTCGAAGCCGTACTGCTTTCGGCACTGCTCCAATGCACGAAAGATCTGATTGCCGTTGACGATGTCGTTCTTTTCGAGTGCAGTTTTCTCATCGAACAGCAATGCAGAAAACGGCGCGTCGTGGGAAAACAGCATCACCGTCCAGTCCGACGGCAAAACCAGCACCTCGTTTTGCAGCCACTGGATTTGTTCTTCCTCGTATCCGAAGATCATGACCGAACCGCCGCCGCGGTGCTCGTAATAATACGAGCAAACAAACACAAGGCGAACCTTTTCTTTTGCAATATCTACATAATAATAGGGCTTCTGCGCCGGACGGCGGACGTTCTGCTCCGCGTCCAAAAAGCCGATGGCCTCCGGCCAGAGCCGCGCGGAATACGGCCCGCTGCATGCGTCGTGATTGCCCTGCACCGGGAAGAAGCGTCCGCTCGAAACAGTGGGCCGGAACAGCGCGAGCTGCTGCCGCAGCAGAAGCTTTGCGTACCGTCTGCCGATCTCACCGGCGAGGAAATCACCCAGATGGACGCAGCAGTCAAAATGTACCGCCTGATCGACTGCGGAGATGTTCTCAATGGTAGCCGGGACGGAATTGTCCAGATGCGAGTCCGCAACCAGCGCAATGTTTAAATCCCCATTGCAGGACAGCACGTCCTGGATTGTATGTGCTGCTTCGTATTCATAGCATTGATTGATCATATCGAATCCCTCAACAAGGCCGGATCGGCGGCAATTGTGCACGCCGTATCCATTTCTCACATTTCAGCCGGTATTTTTGTATCAATTAAACGATAGCATGTCATTTGTCGACCTGTCAAATGGGCATAGTGCCAAAAAAGGGTCTGTTTGCGCCATGACAATTATGTATTGTTTTTTATGAGATATTTTGTGTATGAATTGGCAATCATGCGCAATGTTTGTAAGGCGGAGCATACATATTACTATTGTCTCATGTGTGTCTATGCGCGGTTAGGTTTGACGCTTACGTTCCTGCGAAGCTCTATCCTTATGTAAAAAGCAAGACGCAAACTCAAATGCATGAGTTTGCGTCTTGCTTTTGCCCGTACCGACTGTACCCCCATGACACATTGTGTACCTAAGGGGTGAAACAGTTGAAACTTCTGGGCTTTTCGCAGCGGCATCTTTTTTGGTGCAGCTTGATGTGTGATTCGAACACTATGGATCAACTACCAAATTAGAAAACAAAATCACAACCCAGCGACAGCGGTTGTGATTTTGAACGAAGAAAGACCTTTGCTGTCGAGGTGAACGCGCTTGCGCGGTCACCTGACAACCAAAGGTCATTTCTGAGTGGAGCAGGGTACGGGAGTCGAACCCGCCTCCGCGGCTTGGGAAGCCGCTGTACTACCGATGTACGAACCCTGCCTGTTTGATGCGCTGATATCATAGCATCTTTTCTTCAAAAATGCAACCGTTTTCTGGCGAAATCTGAAAACCGGTGTTCCGGTGCAGGGTTCTATGTGTTTTTCGAAAGCTCCGGGCTTAATATCCGGACGGGTTCCGGGTCTGCCAGCGCCAGCTGTCGCGGCACATATCGGCAAGCGTTTTCTTTGCCTCCCAGCCAAGGATCTGCTTTGCCTTGGCGGGGTCTGCGTAGACCGTGGCCAGATCGCCTGCGCGGCGCGGGCCGATGACGTAGGGGACGGGAACATTGTTGACCTCGGAGAAGGTGTGCACCATTTCCAGCACGCTGACGCCGCGGCCGGTACCGAGGTTGAAGACCTCGCAGCCGGTGTGCGCCTGCGCATAGCGGATCGCGCACAGATGGCCCTCGGCCAGATCGACGACGTGGATATAATCGCGCACGCCGGTACCGTCCGGGGTGTCGTAGTCGTCGCCGAAGACGGTCAGCCTTTCGCGGCGGCCGATGGCGACCTGCGTGATGTAGGGCATCAGATTGTTGGGAATGCCGTTCGGGTTTTCTCCGATCAGGCCGGATTCGTGCGCGCCGATGGGGTTAAAGTAGCGGAGCAGCACGACGGAAAGCGCCGGATCGGCCCTGCAGGCACCCTTCAGGATCTCCTCGATCATGAACTTCGTCCAGCCGTAGGGATTGGAGCAGCCACCGGTCTGCGCCGTCTCATACAGTGGCGCAGGCTGGTCGCCGTAGACCGTGGCCGAGGACGAGAAGACGAACTGATGGCAGTTATGCTCGCGCATGACCTCCAGAACGGTCAGCGTGGAGTCCAGATTGTTGCGGTAATAGAGCAGCGGCTTTTCGACGGATTCGCCGACGGCCTTGAGTCCGGCAAAGTGGATGACGCCGGTGATGTCGTAGTCGGAAAAAAGCCTGTCCATCGCGGCCCTGTCGCAGCAGTCTGCCTCGACGAAGACCGGGCGCTTGCCGGTGATGCGCTCGATGCGGTCAATGACCTTCGGAGAACTGTTGTACAGATTATCAACAATGACGATATCCTGTCCCGCGTTCAGCAGGGAAACGGCGGTGTGGCTGCCGATGAACCCGGCGCCGCCGGTCAAAAGAATGGACATATGAAGCCCTCCTGTATCCGAAATTTCATTGGCAGTATAGCACGCGGCGGAAAAAAGTGCAAGGCAAAAGCGCAGATTCCGTGCAGAAACAGACAATATGATAAATTGTAAGCAAAATATGATAAATGCGCGCGGAGGCCGTCCGCAGCGATTCCGGCGAAAAACGCAAAATGCCCCTTCCAAATGGGGAAAAGTTTTGGTATAATAACTAATACCCCATAAAAGAAGGGATGAGGATATGGCGAAGCTGTACTTTAAATACGGCGCAATGGGCTCGAGCAAAACGGCGACGGCGCTCATTACCAAATATAATTACGAAGAGCGCGGGATGCGCGTCTGGCTCATCAAGCCTGCCGCCGACCGGCGCGACGGAGAATTCACGCTGCGTTCGCGCATCGGCCTGACGGCGCAGTGCGAGGCGATCGGCCCGGAGTGCGACCTGCGCGAACGATACGCCGCGCACGGCAGGGCGGACGTGATCATTGTCGATGAATGTCAGTTCCTGACCGGGCAGCAGATCGATCAGCTGCGGGAGCTTGTCGACCGCGAGAACCTGCCCGTTCTGTGCTTCGGCCTGCGGACGGATTTCCAGACGAAGCTCTTCCCCGGCAGCCGGAGGCTGTTTGAGCTGGCCGACTCCATTACCGAGATCAAAACCATCTGCGACTGCGGCCGCAAGGCGACCACGAACGCCCGCATCAGCCCCGACGGCTATGTCGTCACCGAGGGCGATCAGGTCTTCCTGGGCGGCAACGACAGTTATATCGCCATGTGCCATAAATGCTATCAGGACTATATCAACGAACACAGAAAGGTGGAACTTCTCCATGGAACTGAACGAGATCCTCAGTAAAGTCGATCACACCCTCCTCGCCCAGACGGCGACCTGGGCCGAGATCAAGGCCATCTGCGACGACGGCATGAAGTATCATACCGCGTCCGTCTGCATCCCCGCTTCCTATGTGAAGCAGGCGAAGGACTACGTCGGGGACAAGCTGCCCATCTGCACCGTCATCGGCTTCCCGAACGGCTACGACACGACGAAGGCCAAGTGCCTCGAAGCGCTCGACGCGGTCCAGAACGGCGCGGACGAGGTCGACATGGTCATCAACATCGGCTGGGTCAAGGACCAGCGCTGGGACGATCTGCTCGAAGAGATCAAGGCCGTCAAGCAGCACTGCGAGGGCAAGGTTCTGAAGGTCATCATCGAGACGTGCCTGCTGACGGACGACGAGAAGATCAAGATGTGCGAAATCGTCTCCGATTCCGGCGCGGACTACATCAAGACCTCCACCGGCTTCTCCACCGGCGGCGCGACGTTCCATGACGTGGAGCTGTTCGCGAAGCACGTAAAGCCCGGCGTGAAGATCAAGGCCGCCGGCGGCATTTCGTCGCTGGAGGACGCGGAAAAGTTCATCGAGCTCGGCGCGTCCCGCCTCGGCACCAGCCGCGTGGTCAAGATCGTCAAGAAGCTGGAGGCGGAGAAGCAGTAACGCACCCAAAGGCGCTCCCGCGCCAGCTATGTAGGGGCCGATGCCCATCTTCGGCGCTAAGAGCCGCGCAAAGCGCGGTTGCGCCTCGAAACTAGCCTGCGGGCATCGCATCGGCCCGCGCAGTACAGACCGTTTTTACGAGAATCTTCGGCGAATTCGTGATTGCCCAACGGGCCGATGTGGGCATCGGCCCCCACAGGGCTGCGGCGAATCCGTACTGCTCTGCGAATTTGAAAAACCCGCATATTCCCGCTTTCATTCATCATACACATAGAAAGGAACCAATTTTATGGCAAATTATCCGACTCCGCATATCAATGCCAAGCCCGGCGACTTTGGTAAGACTGTTCTCATGCCCGGCGACCCGCTGCGCTCGAAGTTCATTGCGGAAAACTTTCTGGAAAACGCAGTTCTCGTCAATAATGTCCGCGGCATCCACGGCTATACCGGCACGTACCACGGCGTAAAAATTTCCGTCATGGCCTCCGGCATGGGTATGCCGTCCATCGGCATCTATTCCTGGGAGCTGTATACCGTGTTCGGCGTGGAAAACATCATGCGCATCGGCTCGACCGGCGCGATGCAGGAGAATATCAACCTGCGCGATATCGTCATCGGGCAGGGCGCCTGCACGGATTCGAACTGGGCGGGCCAGTACCATCTGCCCGGCACGTTCGCGCCCATTGCGGATTATCATATGCTCGAGACCTGCGTTGAGACGGCCAAGGAGCTGGGGCTTCCCTATCACGTCGGCAACATCCTGTCCTCCGACCGCTTCTACGGCGACGACGGCGATATGACTGGCGGCTGGATCGGCAATCAGGCGTGGAAGAAGATGGGTGTCATGGCCGTCGAGATGGAGGCTGCGGCCCTCTATATGAACGCGGCCCGCGCAGGCAAGCGTGCGCTTGCCATCTGCACGGTGTCCGACCATCTGCTGCGAAACGAAAACTGCACCGCCGAGGAGCGGCAGAACGGCTTCACGAACATGATGAAGCTGGCGCTTGAGACGGCTGTGAAACTGGAGAAATAAGCAATGAAACGAGTATTTCTGATCGTTCTTGACTCCTGCGGCGTGGGCTATGAGCCCGACGCGGCGGAGTTCGGCGACGTCGGAGCCAATACGCTGCACACGTGCAGCCAGTCTCCGAAGTTCGCCATGCCGAACCTCATTTCCATGGGCCTCGGCAATCTGGACGGCGTGGACTATCTGCCAAAGACAGACCGTCCGCAGGCCGCGCTTGCGAGGCTGCAGGAGCTTTCGCGCGGCAAGGATACGACCATCGGCCATTGGGAGATCGCGGGCCTCGTCTCGCCGCAGCCGCTGCCGACGTTCCCGCACGGCTTCCCCGAAGAGGTCCTGAAGCCGTTTTCCGAGCAGACAGGCCGGGGCGTGCTGTGCAACCTGCCGTATTCCGGCACCGAGGTCATCAAGGACTATGGCCGTGAGCACGTGCAGACCGGTGATCTGATCGTCTACACGTCGGCGGATTCCGTGTTCCAGATCGCAGCGCATGAATCTGTCGTCCCGCCTGAGCAGCTTTATGCATACTGCCGCATCGCACGAAAGCTTCTTGTCGGCAAATACGGCGTGGGCCGCGTCATCGCCCGCCCGTTCGAGGGCGAATGGCCGTACACGCGCACGCCCCGCCGCCATGATTTCTCGCTTGAGCCGCCCGCAAAGACCATGCTCGACGCGATTGTCGAGGCCGGACAGGATATGATCGCAGTCGGCAAGATCCACGATATTTTCGCCGGACGCGGCATGACAGAGTTCACCTACACCTCCGGCAATACTGACGGCCTTGCAAAGACGCTCGAAATCGCGGACCGGGACTTTACCGGCCTGTGCTTCGTGAATCTCGTTGATTTCGATATGCTCTACGGCCACCGCAGGAACCCGGACGGCTACGCACAGGCGCTGCATGAATTTGACACCTGGCTGCCGGAGCTGCTTGCAAAGCTCGGAGACGACGACTGCGTCATCATCACCGCCGACCACGGCTGCGACCCCGGCTATCTCAAGCATACCGACCACACGCGCGAGTATATCCCCATGATCGCGCTCGGCAAAAAAGTAAAGCCCGTCAATCTCGGCACGCGCGCAGGCTTCTGCGACATCGCCGCGACCGTGACGGAGCTGCTTGGCGTCCCGTACCAGACGCCGGGGAGGAGCTTTGCTGCGGAGCTGGTTTAAGAGGAAGGAAGGGAGAACGCCCATGACACCGGAAGAGCTTGTCCGTCAGGCGCTTGCCGCGATGAAATTCGCCTATGTGCCGTACTCCGGCTTTACGGTCGGCGCGGCGCTGCTGACAAAGAGCGGGAAGGTCTATCTCGGCTGCAACATTGAAAACGCGGCCTACGGCCCCAGCAACTGCGCTGAGCGCACCGCATTTTTCAAGGCCGTCTCCGAGGGCGAGCGGGAGTTTTCCGCCATCGCCGTCGTCGGCGGCAAGGACGGCGACGCCGCCGATATTTTCCCGCCCTGCGGCGTCTGCCGTCAGGTCATGCAGGAATTCTGCGCGCCCAGCTTCATGATCTACATGGGCCGCAGCGACGGCACCTATGTCGCCGAATCTCTTGGCGCGATGCTGCCGTACGGCTTCACCGCAGACAAGTATATGAAGTAGCTTCCGAAGCTGAAACCAGCGGGAGCACGCACAGAACTCTGTGTGTGCTCCCGCTGAATTTTGAGCCGCGCTTGCAATGGAATGCCGCGCTGCAGATCTGTATACGCTCTTTGGCGCGCCGGGTACGTGCTGCTGCGCCGGAATGGAACAGAAGTATAGAATTTTCCGGAAGAAAAAATGAAAAACTGCGGTATTTTCTAAAAACCGCTTGACAAATCACGCCTCCTGTGCTACTGTGTTAATCACTTAATACAACAGTACAGGAGGTGACTTCATGTCCTGGCAATTTCAGGCCGATCAACCCATCTACACGCAGCTCGTTGCGCGCCTTCAGCAGCAGATTGTCTCCGGCGGCTATCCGCCCGGCTGCAAGCTCCCATCGGTGCGTGACCTTGCGTCCGACGCCGGTGTCAATCCGAATACCGTGCAGCGCGCCTTTGCAGATCTTGAACGCGCGGGACTGATCTACACGCAGCGCACCGCCGGCAAGTTCGTCACCGAGGATGCAGCCGCCGTCGCCGCTGCGCGCCGCTCGCTCGCCGAGGCGCAGACCCGGCAGTATCTTGCGGCCATGCGCGCGCTTGGCTGCGGAAAGCAGGAAATTCACAATCTATTCGATCAAATGGAGGAACAGGAACATGCCGATCTTTGAATGCCGCGCGCTGGAAAAGCGCTATGGCGCGGCCATGGCGCTCGACCATATCGATCTCGCGCTCGAACCCGGCCGTATCGTTGGCCTGCTTGGGCCAAACGGCAGCGGAAAATCCACCCTGATCAAGCTTGCCATGGGGCTGCTGCAGCCCACCAGCGGAGAAGTGCTGATCGGCGGCCAAGCACCGTCACCGCAGACCAACGCCGTCGTGTCCTATCTGCCGGACCGCATCACGCTCAGCCCCTGGATGAAGACGCGCCAGCTGCTTGATTTCTATGGCGACTTCTTTGCCGATTTTGACCGCGCAGCCGCCGAACGGATGCTCTCGCAGCTCGGTCTGGATCTCAACCAGTCCGTCCGTCAGATGTCCAAGGGCATGAAGGAAAAGGTCCAGCTCGTGCTTACCATGAGCCGCAGAGCGAAGCTCTATCTGCTCGACGAGCCGATCGGCGGCGTCGATCCCGCCACGCGCGATTATATCCTGCATACCATTATTTCAAACTATAGCCCCGAGGCTGCCGTCATCATCAGCACACACCTGATCGCCGATGTCGAGCCGGTGCTTGATGATGTCATTTTCCTCGATCATGGACACGTCGCGCTGCACGAGAGCTGCGAGGAGATCCGCGAGACGCGCGGCCAGTCGGTCGACGCCCTGTTCCGGGAGGTATTCAAATGCTGGGAAAACTGATCAAACACGAGTTCCGCGCCACAGGCCGTCTGATGGCGCCGCTGTTCGGCGCGCTCTTGCTGCTGGCTGTCTTTGCCCGCGTCACAAATCAGATCCTGCAGCAGGTGCCGAATCCCACGCGCGTCCTCTATATTGTCAGCGTCCTGCTCGCCATTGTCTATGTGCTGGCGGGTCTTGGCGTGATGGTCTTCTCCACCGTTCTGATGATCAAGCGCTTCCACCAGAACTTCCTTACCGACGAGGGCTATCTCATGTTCACGCTTCCCGTCAGTGTCCACAGCCTGCTCTGGTCGAAGCTGATCACCGCCGCGCTCTTTTTCCTGTTCACGTTTGCGGCGGAGCTGCTGGCCCTCGCCATCGTGATCTGGCAGGGCGGCGTGTCAACAGAGCTATATAACAACTTTATATCCGGACTGCGCGAGCTGGGCAGCTATTACACCGGTAACGGCATCGCCATTGCGCTGGAGACCTTTGCGATGCTGTTCGTCAGCCTGCTTGTCACCTGCCTGCTGTTCTACGCGCCCATGTCCATCGGCTACAGCTTTGCCAACCATAAGGGGCTTCTTTCCGTCGTGTTCTATTTTGTCATTCAGGCCGTGCAGCAGATCTTCGGCGTCTGCACGCTTGCAGGCCTTGCAGATGACAGCTCCCTCCTGAACCACCTGCTGCAAAATGTCTTTTCAGGCGGCCGCATGGTCGTCGTCAATGGGGTCGTCAGTGAGGCTCCGCACGCCGTCGCCCAGTTTTTCCACGGTACCATGCTCCTGTCCCTGCTCGCAGATCTTGTCCTCGGCGCGATCCTCTATTTTCTCACCTACTTCATGCTCCGCAAACGCCGGAACCTCCAGTAAGCGGCACAGCCGGCCTGCAGCCCGACGGCTGCAGGCTGTTTTTTGCGTTCCGGAAGAAAAATTGAAAATTATCCTTGCATTCTGGCGCATCCTGTGGTACTATAGCTAGGCGTTTGAACCAAGGGAAGGGCAGTCTGCCTTTTTACAGAAATCTGATGAGAGAGGTGAAACTCATGAAGGAAGGTATCCATCCCAAGTACGAACAGACTACTATCAGATGCGCGTGTGGTGCAGTTATTGAGACTGGTTCTACCAAAAAGGACATCAAGGTTGAAATTTGCTCCAAGTGTCACCCGTTCTACACCGGCAAGCAGAAGCTTGTTGACACCGGTGGACGTGTCGACCGTTTCAACAAGAAATACGGCCTGAAGTAAGAAGACAGTCCGCACCGCGTATCGGTGCGGGCTTTTTTCATGCTTGTCGCAATTTGTAAGAAACTGACGGAAATGGATTTATGGAAGAACTGAACCGAAAAACGATTGACCGGGCCGTGCTCGTGGGCCTCAACGCGGACTGCTTCACAAAGGAAGAGACTGCGACCGAGACGACGCTGGACGAGCTGGAGGCCCTTCTCAATACCGCAGGCGGCGAATGCGCCGGAAAGGTCCTGCAGAACAAGCACACCCCCGACCCCCGCTCGTTCATCGGCGAGGGCAAGGCCGAGGAGGTCCGCCAGCTCGTGCTGGAAACGGGCGCGAACATGGTCATTTTCGACAATGACCTGACCCCCTCGCAGACGCGGACGCTGGAAGATATTTTAAAAACGACCGTGCTCGACCGCAGTGCGCTCATTCTTGATATCTTCGCCCAGCGCGCCAAAACGCGTGAAGGCAAGCTGCAGGTCGAGCTGGCACAGTATCAGTATTATCTGCCCCGGCTCACGGTCTGGAACGAGGAAATGGGCCGTCTCGGCGGCGGCATCGGCACGAGAGGCCCCGGCGAAACGCAGCTGGAAACCGATAAGCGCTATATCCGTTCGCGCATCCAGAAGCTGCGCGAAAATCTCGAGCTCGTGCGCAAGACCCGCGCCGAGCAGCGCCGCAGGCGGCAGAAAAACGAGCTGCCCGTCGTGGCGCTCGTCGGCTATACGAACGCGGGCAAGTCGACGCTTCTGAACGCGCTCACAGGCTCTGATATCCCGGCGAATAACCGCCTGTTCGACACGCTCGACACCACGACGCGGCAGCTGACCGTCTCCGATACGTGTCAGGCGCTGCTGTCGGACACGGTCGGCTTTATCGCAAAGCTGCCGCACCATCTGGTCGAGGCGTTCCGCGCTACGCTTGAGGAGCTGGAATATGCGGATCTGCTCGTCCATGTCATCGACAGCGCTGATCCCGAGCGCGAGGATCATATCGCGGTCGTGAACCGCCTGATCGCGGAGCTGGCAAAGCCCGGCACGCCCGTTCTGGAATGCTATAACAAGTGTGATCTTGTCCCGGACGACGAAATCCCGCGCGGGAGCGACAAGGTCGCGATCTCGGCGGCGAGCGGCTATGGGCTGGACGCGCTCAGGGAGGCCATCGAGACGCAGCTCGGACGCGGAAAGCACCGCGTAAAGCTGCTCCTTCCGTATCAGCAGGGCGGCATGGTCGCCGCGCTCCACGATACGGCGCAGGTGCTCTCCAGCGAGTATACAGACAACGGAATTCAACTCGACGCGGTTCTGGATGAAACCTTATTCGGCAGACTGCGTCAGTATGTAATAGAGGAAGTATAATGGAACAATTCCTGGTCCCCGCCGGAGAAGGCGCATCGGAATATATGGAAAAGAAGTCGCGCTTTCTGGGCCTGATCACCCCCGTCACGACGGAGGCCGAAGCCAGAGCCCGGCTGGAAGCCGTCAAAAAGCAGGAATACGACGCGCGGCACAACTGCTGGGCCTACATCCTGCATTCTGGCCAGAAGCGCTACAGCGATGACGGCGAGCCGCAGGGCACGGCCGGTCAGCCGATTCTGAACGTGCTCGAACGCGAGGGCGTGCAGGATGTGCTGTGCGTCGTGACGCGGTACTTTGGCGGGATTCTTCTGGGTGCGGGCGGCCTTTGCCGCGCGTACACGAAGGCCGCGAAGGACGCGCTGGACGACGCGGGCATCTCCGAACTGCGCCCGTGGAGCGTGCTGCATCTTGCCTGCCCCTATGCGCTTTTTGAGCGTGTAAAGCTGGAGTTGGAAAAGCACAGCGGGCTTCTCCGGGACACGGACTATAGCGCAGAGATCGCCATGACCGTCCTTCTGCCTGAGCCGGAAGAAGCTGCATTTGCCGCTGCTCTGCGGGAACTTTCTGCCGGAAGCCTCTGCCCGGAACGGACAGGGACGGAACTGCACGGCGTTAAAATCCGATAAGTTTTTAAAGAAAATTCACGCAAATTCCACAGGGAATTCAAAAATAACAGGTATTCTGACAAGGTAAGGTGGGGTTTTATGAACGTGCGCGAACGGATGGAGCAGGAGGAATACGAGTTTTTGTCCCCGCAGGCGCAGAAGGCCGCCGAAACAAAAGGCCGGCCGGAGCCGGAGGACGACAACGACGTGCGCACCTGCTACCAGCGCGACGCCGACCGCATTCTCCACAGCAAATCCTTCCGCCGTCTGATGCACAAGACGCAGGTGTTTTTATCGCCGGAGGGCGACCATTACCGCACCCGCATGACCCACACGCTGGAGGTCGCGCGCATCGCGCGGACAATCTGCCGCGGACTGCGGCTCAATCAGGATCTGGCGGAGGCCGCGGCCTACGGCCACGATCTGGGCCACACGCCGTTCGGCCACGCGGGAGAAAAGGCGCTGTCCAGTATGCTGGACAAGCCCTTCCGCCACAACGAGCAGTCGCTGCGCGTGGTGGACAAGCTCGAACGCGACGGCGCGGGACTGAACCTGACCTATGAGGTGCGCATGGGCATTCTCGGCCACACGGGAGACTTTATCCCCGAGACGCTCGAGGGCCAGATCGTGCGCACGTCCGACCGCATTGCGTACATTAACCATGATATCGACGACGCCATGCGCGCCGGGATCCTAACCGAGGCCGATATCCCGGCGCAGATCGCGGAAATTCTCGGCCACTCGCATTCACAGCGGATCAACACGCTGGTCGAGAACATGATCGAAAACACGATGCTGACCGGCACGCTCGGTATGCAGCCGGACGTGGCGCAGGCCATGGATCAGCTGCGCACGTTCATGTTTGCCCGCGTCTATACGAATCCCGTCGCCAAGGGTGAGGAATCGAAGGCGAAGGATATGCTGTGCAGGCTGTTTGAGTATTACATGAAAAACCCCGAAAGGCTGCCGCCGGATTTTCTCCCGCAGCTGGACTTTGACGGCATGGAGCGCATCGTCTGCGACTACATTGCCGGCATGACCGACCGCTACGCGGTCCATAAGTATTCGGAGCTGTTTATCCCCGCGACGTGGCAGGTGCGCTGAGTCGCTGCTGCGCGCGATTTTTGCAGGGGCAGATGCCCACACATTCTGAAAGGAGGTCGATCCCGTGGCGTTTCCGCAGCCGTTTCTGGACGCGCTCACCGAGCGCAATCCCATCGACGAGGTCGTGGGGCAGTATGTCAGCCTGACGCGCCGTGGCTCGAACCTCTTTGGGCTCTGCCCGTTCCACTCGGAAAAGACCGCGTCGTTCTCCGTCGCGCCGGACAAGGGGATTTATTACTGCTTCGGCTGCCACGCGGGCGGCGGCGTGATCAACTTCATCATGCAGATCGAGGGGCTGGACTATCCCGACGCGGTGCGGTTCCTTGCAAAGCGTGCGGGGCTTGAGGTCCCGGAGGACGAGAATTATCGCTCGCAGTACCAGAAGCAGGAGCGCCTCTGGGCGCTGTGCAAGGACGCGGCGCGGTTCTTCCGCCAGCAGCTGTTCTCCCCCGTCGGAACCGAGGCGCAGGCGTACATACAAAAGCGCGCGCTCAGCATGGAGACGGTCAAGCGCTTTGGTCTCGGCTTCAGCCCGAATGCGTGGGCGGAGCTTACGGACGCGATGAAGGAAAAGGGCTATAAGCTCGACGAGCTGGTCGACGCGGGGCTTTCCCTGCGGGGCAAAAACGGCGGCGTGTACGACCGGTTCCGCAACCGGCTCATGTTCCCCATCATCGACATCCGGAACAATATCATCGGCTTCGGGGGCCGCGTGATGGACGATTCCACGCCGAAATACCTGAACTCGCCCGAAACGATCATTTTCAATAAACGCAAGAATCTGTTCGCGCTCAACATCGCCCGTAAGAGCAAGCAGGGCCGCATCATCCTGACCGAGGGCTATATGGACGCCATCGCCCTGCACCAGTACGGGTTCGACTGCGCCGTCGCCTCGCTCGGCACGTCTCTGACGGAGGAGCACGCGAATATTCTCGCAAAATACACCAATCAGGTCATTTTGACCTACGACGGCGACGAGGCCGGGCAGAACGCCACACGCCGCGCCATCCCCATGCTCGAAAAGACCGGCATTCAGGTGCGTGTCCTGCGCATGCAGGGTGCAAAAGACCCGGATGAATTCTTAAAAAAATACGGCGCGCAGCGCTTTGAGGTGCTGCTGGACGCCTGCCAGAATCAGGCGGAGTACCGGCTGGACAGCCTCAAGCGCAAATACGACCTGACGCTCGACGATCAGCGCGTGGAATTTTTGAATCAGGCCGCCGCGCTCATCGCCACATTCCCGAACGCGGTACAGCGCGAGGTCTACGGACGGCGCGCGGCAGAGGCCGCCGGCATCACGCCGGAGGCCATGCAGCTGGAAATCAAAAAGGCCTACCGCAAGGCCCGCGCCATCGAGCAGAAAAAGCAGGAGGCGCAGGAGCTGGACATCGCGCGCCAGCGTGCGCCGAAGACCCGCGCCATCCGCTATGACAATCTCCGTTCCGCGACCGCCGAGGAGGGCCTGATCTGCACGCTCCTGCGTGAGCCGGAGCTGATCGCGAACGTGAAGCTCCCGGCGGAGGCGTTTTCGGTCGACCTGTTCGGCCGGGTGCTGGCCGACCTGCGCCAGCGCGTACAGTCCGGGCGGCCCGTTTCGCTTGCCGCGCTGGGGCCGGATCTCACGCCGGAGGAAATGGCGCACCTGTCCTATGTGATGAGCCGGGACACCGCTCCCGTTTCTGATGAAGCGTTCGCGGATTATCTGCGCGTGATCCAGGAAGAATATGAGGGTCGGAGCCTGACGCGCTCGGAGGAAAATCTGCGGCTGCTGGCCGAACAGATGAAATCAACAAAACAGTATGGAGGGTAAGCAATGGGAAAAGAATTGGAACTTCTGCAGAAGATGGATCTCACGGCAGAAAACCGCCAAAAGCTCGAAGCGCTGATTACCGAGGCGAAAAAGACCGGAAAGGTTTCCTCCAAGCATCTGGTTGAAACGCTCGACGACGTGGACGCCACGCAGGACCAGACCGAGCGCTTCTATGACATTCTTGAGCAAGCCGGCATCGAGATCGACGTCTCCGACGTGCTGGATCTCATCGGCACAGCTGATATGGACAACCCCACGCTCAGTGAAATGCAGGCCATCGAGAACGAGGGCCTGCCCGCGGATCTGGACGAGCCGGAGGCGCTGCCCGAGGACGTGGAAAACGCCAAGCTGGACGACCCTGTGCGGATGTACCTCAAGGAGATCGGCCGCATCAAGCTCCTGACGCCTGAGGAGGAGCAGGAGATCGCGAAAAAAATGGCCGAGGGCGACGAGGACGCACGCAAGCGTATGTCTGAGGCCAATCTGCGTCTCGTCGTGTCGATCGCAAAGCGCTACGTGGGCCGGGGGATGCAGCTGCTCGATCTCATCCAGGAGGGCAATCTGGGCCTGATGAAGGCTGTTGAAAAATTTGACTATACGAAGGGCTATAAATTCTCCACCTATGCGACCTGGTGGATCCGGCAGTCCATCACCCGCGCCATCGCCGACCAGGCGCGTACGATCCGCATTCCGGTGCACATGGTCGAGACGATCAACCGTGTGCTGCGCACGTCGCACTCCATGGTGCAGAAGCTGGGCCGTGAGCCGACGACGAAGGAGATCGCGGACGAGCTGCATATTGAGGAGAGCAAGGTCGAAGAAGTCCTGAAAATTGCGCAGGAGCCGGTTTCCCTCGAAACGCCGATCGGTGAGGAGGAGGACAGCCATCTGGGCGACTTCATTCAGGACGACGAGGCCTCGCAGCCGTCGGAGGAGGCGTCCTACACGCTGCTGCGTGAGCAGCTTGAGGAGGTCCTGTCCACGCTGACCCCGCGCGAGGAGCAGGTGCTGCGGATGCGCTTCGGTCTGACCGACGGCAAGCCGCACACGCTCGAGGAGGTCGGCAAGGAGTTCGACGTCACGCGCGAACGCATCCGCCAGATCGAGTCCAAGGCCCTGCGCAAGCTGCGCCATCCGTCCAGAAGCAAGAAGCTGCGCGACTTTTTGAACTAAGAAGGCAGGACCTGCCATGAAAGAATTTCGAAAATACAGAATATTTACACTTTTATGCTTGACAACCGAAAAAATATTCGTATCATAGTCTTATGCAATTTGAAACCGTAACAACGGAGGAATTCAAGATGTTTGAGAAGATTCAGGCGTATCTTGCCTCGCAGCTCGATATTCCGGCAGACGAGATCACCCGCGACACCACGTTCGAAAGCCTCGGCGTCGATTCGCTGGATACCGTCGAGATGGTCATGGATCTGGAAGAGCAGCTCGGCGTCGATCTGGAGCTGGAGGAAAAGATCGCGACCGTCGGTGAGCTGGTCGATTTTGTCGAGAGCAAGCTTGACTGAACGCAAAACGGCGAGACGTATGGCAAGGCTGCACTACTTGGGGAGATAGCGGTGCCCTGTTACCCGCAATCCGCTACAGCGGGGAGGAATTCCCGACCGAGGGTGTATGCTGTGTCGTCTGACCCGGATAAGCGGTGTTGAAGATCTGGTCTTGCGCAATAGGGCTCTGTGAACCGTGTCAGGTGGGGAACCAAGCAGCACTAAGCAGTCTACCCTGTGTGCCGCAAGGTTGCCGTTTCGGAGCTGGCTGTCCGGGTAACGGGTGTAGCATCCATTCGGAGAAGGGTGTGCAGTCCTGCCATGCGTCTTACCGTAAAAAACTCCGGGCTTGAAAGGCCCGGAGTTTTTCATGCCCTGCCGCAGAGAGCTGCGGCAGGGCGTTTGTATTTTATTTCGCGCTGATGACCAGCTCGCCGTTCTGCTCGTCGCAGACAAGCGTCTGACCGGGGAGCACGTCGCCGCGCAGGATGCGCTGCGCAAGAAGCGTCTCGACCGTGTGCTGCAGGTAGCGGCGCAGCGGTCTTGCGCCGAACTGCGGGTCATAGGCCGCGTCGATGACAAAGCTCTTTGCCGCCGGGGTCAGCTCGCACTTGAGCTGCTTGTCGGCAAGGCGCTTGTTGAGCGCCGCGATCTGCAGATCGATAATGCCAGTGATATTCTCCTTCGACAGGGGCTTATAGAAGACGATCTCATCCAGCCGGTTGAGGAACTCCGGGCGGAAGCTGCGGCGCAGGAGCGCCTGCACCTCGTTCTTCGCAGCTTCGGAGATTTCACCCTCCGGCGTGATGCCGTCCAGAATGGCCTGCGAACCGAGATTCGAGGTCAGAATGATGATGGTGTTCTTGAAGTCCACGGTTCTGCCTTGCGAGTCGGTGATGCGGCCGTCGTCGAGGACCTGCAGCAGGATATTGAACACGTCCGGGTGCGCCTTTTCGATCTCGTCAAACAGAATGACGGAATACGGTCTGCGGCGCACGGCTTCGGTCAGCTGGCCGCCCTCTTCATAGCCCACATATCCGGGAGGCGCACCGATCAGACGCGACACGGAGAATTTCTCCATATACTCCGACATATCGATGCGCACCAGATTCTTTTCATCGTCAAACAGCGCCTCTGCCAGCGTCTTGGCCAGTTCTGTCTTGCCAACGCCGGTAGGGCCAAGGAACAGGAACGAGCCGAGGGGCCGGTTCGGGTCCTGAATGCCTGCTCTGCTTCTCTGGATGGCCTCGGAGACGACGCGCACGGCCTCATCCTGGCCGACAACACGCTTGTGCAGCGTATCTTCGAGATGCAGCAGCTTGTCGCGCTCCCCCTCCATCAGTCTTGCGGTCGGGATGCCTGTCCAGCGCTCGATGATCTTGGCAATTTCCTCCTCCGTGACCTTGTTGCGGAGCAGGCTCGTCTCCTTGCCGCTCTGCGCCAGCCGTTCCTCCTGCTCCAGCTGCTTTTTCGCTTCGGGCAGATCGCCGTACTTCAGCTTCGCGGCCTTTTCAAGGTCATAGCTCTGCTCGGCAGATTCAATATCGCGGTTGATCTGCTCGATGCGTTCGCGCAGCTGCTGCACGCGGCCGATGGCGTTCTTCTCGTTTTCCCATTTGGCTTTCATGGAGTTGAACGTTTCGCGCTGTTCGGCCAGTTCCTTTTGCAGTTCCGTCAGCCGCGCCTTGGAAAGCTCGTCGTCCTCGTTTTTGAGCGCTGCTTCCTCAATCTGCATCTGGATGATCTTGCGGTTGATGACGTCCAGTTCGGTCGGCATGGAGTCCATTTCCGTTCGGATCATGGCGCAGGCCTCGTCAATGAGGTCAATGGCCTTGTCGGGCAGGAAGCGGTCGGTAATATAGCGGTTACTGAGCGTCGCGGCGGCGATGATCGCGTTGTCCGTGATCTTGACGCCATGGAAGACCTCGTACCGGGACTCCAGACCACGCAGGATGGCGATGGTATCCTCCACCGTCGGCTCCTGCACCAGAACGGTCTGGAACCGGCGCTCGAGCGCGGGGTCCTTTTCGATATACTGGCGATATTCGTCCAGCGTGGTTGCGCCGATGCAGTGCAGTTCACCGCGCGCGAGCATCGGCTTTAACAGATTGCCTGCGTCCATCGGGCCTTCGGTCTTGCCCGCGCCGACAATGGTGTGCAGCTCGTCGATAAACAGGATGATGCGGCCCTCGGACTTCTTGACCTCGGCCAGCACGGCCTTCAGACGCTCTTCAAATTCACCGCGGTACTTTGCGCCTGCAATCAATGCGCCCATATCGAGCGAGAAGATCGTTTTGTCCTGCAAAGACTTGGGCACCTCGTTCGCGACGATCCGCTGCGCAAGGCCCTCGACGATGGCCGTCTTGCCGACGCCCGGTTCGCCGATGAGAACGGGGTTGTTCTTCGTCTTGCGGGACAGGATGCGGATGACATTCCGGATCTCGTCGTCACGGCCGATGACCGGGTCCATCTTCTGCTCCCGTGCACGCTTGACCAGATCCGTGCCGTATTTGGCAAGCGCCTCATACGTATCCTCCGGCGTGTCGGACGTCACGCGCTGGCTGCCGCGCACCGACTGCAGCGCCTGCAGGCAGGCCTCCTTCGTGATCTGGTACGGACGGAACAGGCTTTTCAGCACCGCGTCCGCGTTTTCGATCAGGGACAAAAACAGATGCTCGACGGAGACATATTCGTCTTTCATCTGCTTCGCGATGTCCTCCGCGCTGTTCAGCGCCGTGTCGACGGCGCGCGCAACATAATATTTATCCGCCTCGCGGCCCGAGCCGGTCACGCGCGGCAGCTTCGCCAGCTCCGCGTCCACCGCAGCCTCAAAGCTTTCAAGCGTCACGCCCATCTTTTTCAGCAGCTGCGGCACAAGGCCGTTTTCCTGCTTCAAAAGCGCGGCCAGCAGATGGATCTGCTCGATCTGCTGGTTCTGGTTTTCAATGGTCAGCTTCTGGGCGGCCTGAATGGCCTCCAGAGATTTCTGCGTATAGTTCTGTGCGTTCATAGTTCACACCTCTTCTTCCAGCGTTAGCACTCTATATTCATGAGTGCTAATTCATTTTAGCTTCATCATAGTCCTGTACCCGGAATTTGTCAAGGGGGAGCAGGGCCGAAAATTGTGATATTTTTGTAAACATTTGATCGAAAAAAGAAGTTTCGAATTTAATAGTTATTTAAAAACTTGCCTCTAAGTTTTTTAATAAACCCTTGCTATGATAATCCTGCAAGAAGCGATAAACACTTTTTCATTTTCCCCTCATATTGATAAAGAATCCCCCGCAGACAAGCCGGTCACTTGTTTGCGGGATTTCTTTCGCCAAAACAGGACCCGCGCAGCCTCAAGGTTGAAGCCGCGCGGGTTCGTACTATTTTATCAGAGAAGCGTATTGCTGAGATTCTGTATGAAGCTTTTGATGAAATCCTGATTGATGGAATAGCTGACGCGCGGGTTCTGCTTGTCCACGTGGATGAAACCGGCGGACACGAGCGAGCTCATGTGGTGGGAGACAGGCCGATGCGCTCGGCCAGATCCTGCCCGCAGAGAGATTCGTTTTTGATGAGCTTGATGATATCGAGCCTCCGCTTGTCGGAGATCGCCTTCAGCCTGTCGCAGAGGTATTATGAAACGTTCTGAGATCAACAAAGCGCTCAGGGAGCTGGAGGCCATGTGCGAAAAATACAAGTGCTATCTGCCGCCATTCTGTCACTTCACGCCCGAGGAGCGGAAGACGAAGGGCCATGAATACGATGAAGTGCGCGACTGTATGCTCGGCTGGGATATCACGGATTTCGGCCTCGGCGATTTTGACAAATTCGGCTTCTCCCTCATCACCATCCGCAACGGCTGCCGCACGCAGCCGGAAAAATATCCGAAGGTCTACGCAGAGAAGCTGCTGTATCTGAAGGAGGGCCAGATGGCCGCGAACCATTTCCACTGGTACAAGACCGAGGACATTATCAACCGCGGCGGTAACTGCCTCATCCGCGTGTACAACAGCCTGCCGAATGAGGAAATTGATTATGAGTCCGACGTGACCGTCCACTGCGACGGCCTGAAGCGCACGGTTCCCGCGGGCACGCAGATCCGTCTGCGTCCGGGCGAAAGCCTCTGGGTCACGCAAGGAATGTATCACGACTTCGCGGTCGAGGCGGGCACCGGCCCCGTTCTGCTCGGCGAGGTCAGCCAGTGCAGCGACGACAACACCGACAACCGCTTCAACCCGCCTGTCGGCCGCTTCCCGAAGATCGAAGAAGACGAACCGCCGTACCGTCTGCTGTGCAATGAGTATTTCTGACTGACAACCGAATAAAAGCAGGAGGCAGCCCAAAGTTATGGGCCGCCTCCTGCTATTCGGCTGGTTGGTATTAAGGCTGGCAAGAAACGTCACTTGTTCAGCTTGCACAGGCGGTTCCGCTCTGCCAGCTGCGCTGCTGCGCGTTTGATCAGCACCTTCGCACTTTCGGTGTCATTGTCGAGAACAGCCCGCTCCAGCTCGTCCATGCAGGCGGACAGCTCGTGCTCGATGTCCTTCGTTGCGGCATTTGTCACGGGGTCGCTGTATCGGAACGCGTCGGAAAGCTTCTGCGCGTCTGCCTTCAGCGCTGCATCCTCACAGCGAGAAACAAGCGCGGTCGAACGGGATTGCAGCGCACGCATGGCGGCCACGTCGGTTTTGAGCTGTGCATCCTGACGCTCTACCTCGTCGCGCATTGCATCTGCAGCAATAACGCCAACAGCAGCGACAGCCAACAGCAGTACAAAAACAATGCCTGCGATCCATGCTGCGCAGATTTTTGCGATTGCCATGAACAAAAAGCTCAACGCGATTTGCACGATCAAATACACGACACCAATACGCGCGATTGGGAAACCGTAGAATTTGCTGCGCGCGTCCTTACCTTTTGTAAACGACAGCTTCAGAACATACAGCTGCACGCCGAACGCCGCCAATGTGAACACCAGCGCCAGCCAGAACACAGCGGTCTTTGCAAACGGGATCACGAATGCCAGCACCAGATATGCAGCCAGCACAATGGCGAGGATCAGAATCGTCTGAAATTTTCCTTTGCTTAGTTTCATCATCTATCCCTCCAATCAGCAGGACTCATCTTTCTTCCGTCCGCAGTTCGGGCAGAAGTTTGTCATAATATCCTTTGCACCACACTCCGGGCAGATCCAGCCGTGTTTTTCTTCCGGTTTCCGTGCGCCGCAGTTCGGGCAGAACTTGCTCAGAATATCTTTTGTGCCGCATTCTGGGCAACTCCAGCCGCTTGATTCTTCCGGCTTCTTTGCGCCGCAATTCGGGCAGAATCTGCTCTGGATGTTCTTCGTGCCACACTGTGCGCAGTCCCAACCGGTTTTCGGTTCCGGCTTTTTGCTGCCGCAATCGGGGCAGAAGTTCGTAGTAATGTTCTTGTGGCCGCACGCCGGGCAATCCCAGCCGCCTGTGACGGCTGCACCGACTGCCGCGCCCATCTGCGCGGCATCCTGTGTCATGGGGCTCAAAGCATCTTTCGTCATGCCGATGACGCTGCTCATCGCGCCGAGGCTCACGCCAAGCCCCGCGAGGTCGCCCAGCGCACCAGCGGCGTTCGCGCCGCCGCCAAGACCATTTTTCATCGCTTCCAGCCCGACCTGCCGGGACGTTTCCTGCTGATAGGTGTAGCCCTTCATGCGCATTTCGGCGGCTTCCGCCTCCGCCTGCATCCGGTAGGCCTCCGCTTCGGCCTGCTTCTGGATTTTGAGCGCTTCGGCTTCTCCCTGTGCGCCGATGATCTTCATCCGCGCGGCGGTTTGCGCCTCAACCGCCTTGCGGTCTGCGGCAGCTTCCGCCTCAGCCTTGCGGATGTTCTCCTGCCGGACGAGCAGATACTGCTCGGCGTACTGCTCCTTCATGCGGCGGAAATTTGGGTCGTCATCCGGCGTTACGATGCGGCTGACGTAAAACTCCGGCATGGTTAGGCCGTACTCATCCAGCGCGGCATTGATCCGCTCGCGCAGCGCGCCGGAGAGTGACATCAGGTGCTCGTCGATCTCCAGAATATTGATCGCGTTTTCCTTGATCGTCTGCGCAAGATAGCTCTTGACCTGCGTCATGACCATCGAGCGGAAGAAGCCCTTGCCGTTTCCGATGCCGAGCAGCTGCTCTTGTCCAAGGCCACCCGTCGTGCCGACGACCTTCAAAAGCAGCTTGCGCGAATCGGTCACGCGAATATTGAATTCGCCCGATGCGCCGATCTCGATATGTAGTCCGGAAGCGGGATCAAACAGACGCACCTTGCTGTCCGTTCCCCATTTGATGCCCATCTGGGTAGCAAGGTTGACGAAGTAGACCTCGGAATGGAACGTGCCCTCGGTGTCGGTTGGAAGCTTATAAATTTTCTCCAGCAGCGGCAGCTGCTGCGTTTGCAGCGTATAGCGGCCCGCGCCAAAGAGGTCGAGCGCCTGTCCGTCGCGGAAGAAGATCGCTTCCTGGCTCTCGTGGACGATCAGCTGCGAGCCGAAGTTGAAATCCTCAATCGGGTGCTTCCAGACGAGCGTTTCGTTGTCGCCCTCGTATTTGATGATGCTCGCCAAGCCATCCTTTTTAATCTTTTCAGTCGCGACCCGCTCGGCGACATCGTTCACGCAGTCGCAGACGGGGCAGGTATAGGTCGCCGCAGCCTTATTCGTGCGCAGACGCACGCCGCACTGTGCACAGGAAAACTCTACGGTGTTGGACTGCTCCGCCATCGTGTTGATTGGTTCATGGCAGACCGGGCAAAGCGCCTTTTCACCCTTGGACTGGTCAAACACGACCATGTTCCCACAGTGCGGGCACTCCCGCCCCGCCAGCTTGTCCGTGCGCACGTTGATCGTATAGCCGCACGCGCAGTCGATCTTTTTTCGCGCAAAGAAGCCTGTCTTGGCCTCCGCAAATTTCCCACAGTTGGGGCATTCAATCACAAATTTACTCATGCTTCTTTCCCTTCATTCTTTTCGCTTATCACATCAATAAGCGCCGCCGCAATTTCTGAAGCAGTTGCCCCAGCTACAGGTATTTTTTTCAGTACCTTTACTCCGATTTCTTTTCCTGCATATAGTAACAGTTTTTTGTTCCGTCGACTACAGAACCATTCAATATGTCCTTCAATGCTTTTTTCACAACGCCATCCGGTGTCTGTTTCTCTATCTCTTTAATCGCCCTTTCGGCTTCATCATCAAGCGACAGCGATTCTTCTGCCAACTTGGATATGATGTTCAGAAAGAAATCCACACGGCATTGGAATAACCTTGGATTTAATTGATACTCATCATACCAACCATTTTTCTCCATGAAATAGCGCAATTCCGTAAGCACGTTAACATCGGATATAAGAACTCGAACTTTTTTGCTTTCTGCATCAAAGGAAGCTCTTTTTAAATCATCTGCAAAAGCCTTAATCCAATCAAACTTAGCTCTGGGATATTGCAGTTCCTTTCGCAGTTTAAGCGTCCGTACTTTACTTTGCGTAATCCCCAATGCCTTGGACATTGCGTAATCGTCAAATGGTTGATTGTTGTCAAGCAGATGCTCAATATAGATGCTAAAAAGTAATGTTTCAAAGTCTGTTTTTGCCATTGTTCCGAAATTTCTTTCAAAATATCGTGCTGAAATCATACGAAACGCTTGATCTATTTCAGATTTTGAAAAGTCCATAATACATATCCCTTTTAGTTTGTTTCATTTATCTGAGGAATTTTGATATCCGTCCAGCTGGAAACGTTGCATTGTCCATCATTATTTTGACCTGTAGCTACAACTGTTCCGTCCGCCTTTACTCCAACTGTATGAGTCTCGCCAGCACGTATTGCTACAATGTTTGTCCAGCTGGATACATTACACTCACCAGCGATATTCCAACCGACCGAGACGACAGTTCCAGTTCTTTTCAACCCAACTGTATGAAAAGAGTTGGCGCTGATGGCTACTATATCTGTCCAATCGGAAACGTTGCATTCATCATGTCTGTTTTTACCCGTGACGACGACTGTTCCATTTGATTTTAGTCCAACTGCATACGCATTACCTGCAGATAGCGCTATGATGTTTGTCCAGCCAGAAACATCGCATCTGCCGTCGTTGTTATATCCGGCAGCAGCTACTGTCCCGTTTGATTTTAATCCGATTGTGTATTGGCGCCCTGCTGCAATGGCAGTGATATCTCTCCAGCCAGAAACATTTATGGCGCCCTCATCATTATATCCGCATGCAACTACCGTCCCGTCTACCTTTCGACCAATTGTAGCTGACCCAGTTGCCAAAACGGCTACGATATCAGACCAGTTAGAGACATCGCCTTCGCCGTAATAAGCGAGGCTTGTTTCTCCTTCAATATGCTTTGTCACAACAACGGATCCATCAGCTTTCAAGCCAACTGTGTGGGAAGTTCCTGCCGAAATTGCTACAATATTTGTCCAACCTGCAACATCACACTGACCTTCTTGATTCCGACCTGCTGCGACTACTGTTCCATTTGATTTCAAACCAACAATATGTTGATAACCTACGGATATCGCTACTATGTCTGTCCAATCGGAGACGCTGCGGAATCTATCACTATTTTGTCCTGCAACAACCACACTGCCATCCGTCTTTAATCCCACAGTATCATTGTTTTTAGCAACAATGCTTTCTCGTTCCGCTACGCTATTCCATAATGCAAAGCTCCGTTCTTTTGCATCCTTGTATCCAGCTAATTTGCCAAAGGCAATTGCGGCCTTCGCCGTTTCATTCTGTGTCTGGAACTGATCGGCTATCAGATATTTGCATTCCTTCATCTGTTCAGCAGCATCATTGTAACTACCCAGTGAGGCAAATGCGTCAGCAGCTTTCTCATAATCACCGCCTTCTTGCAAAGAAACCGCTTCCTGATATGCCCGTGCATCTTCTGCTTCTTGTTTTTGCGCTTCTGCATCTTTTACCCGGCTAGCGGCATCCTGATATTCACCTAGTTTCGTAAATGCAGCGATAGCGCCGTCGTAATCCCCGTTTGTCAGCAGCGTTTCCGCATCGGCATATGCCTGCACGTTTCTGGCTTCCGCTTCGGCAGCTTCTCTGGCAAGACGCTCGTTTTCTTTCTGATCTTTTGCCTGGGCCAATTGCTCAGCCGCATCCTTATAGTCACCTGAGTTTGTGAAGGCGGTGATTGCACCATCGTAGTCTCCGACAGCTAGCAATTTCTCAGCCTTGGAATAGTTTACAGATGGAATGATGACTTTAATGACGATCAGCACCACCGCAATGATAGCAGCTGCTGCTACAGCACAGATGAGCGTGAGTTTTTTCGTTTTTGCGGCTTTCGCAGCCTTTAGCTTTGCCTCCTGCGCGGCGAGTTTCTCCGCTTCCTCCGCACGCTTTTTCTGTTCCGCACGCAGACGTTCAAATTCCGCTTTGCGTTTCTGCGCATCTTCCTGCTTTGCGAGGCCCTGCTTCTGCTTTGCGGCCAGCTTCGGCTCGGTTTCTTTCAGGAATGTGTGATAAGCCTCGGTGACGCGCTGCTTTTCCGCAGCGGCTTCCTGTTCTGCTTTTTGTTCCTGCTGCCACAGGGCATTCGTCAGACCGGTGCGCAGCGCTTCGCACTGCGCTTTTGTCTCGCTGTCGGCGAATTTCTCCGCGCGGGCGAAATTCCGGTCGTCGTCAAGCCGCTGCATGGCCTTTTTCTGCGCGTCGCGGAAATATGCCGCTTGGTCAGCGCAATAGCCCCGGTCAAAACGCAGCGCTGTACGGATATCCGTAGGGTCGTAATACTCCGGCACCTGATAGTTCTTTACGCACGCATCAATAAACGCCTGATCCTCTGCGCACGCCTCGGCATTGCGCTTCGTCGGCGCATCAGCGGTGATCCCTGTACAGATGCTCTGCACATAGGTTTGTACGTTCGCCTTGCGCGCCTTGGCTAAAAACTTCCCCAGATACGCTGCGCCGCATTTTGCGTCTTGGTTGAGCACCTGCTCGAAGAATTCATCGGCCTTTGTCCACTCGCCGTCTTCCAGCGCCATCTGCCCGCGGTCGAGCAGCGCCTGCACGTTGCCGCTCGTCTCGTTATGTACCACGACTGTCTCTTTGACAGTTTCGGTCACAGCCTCTTGCGGCTTTGCCGCATCTACGACTTTTTTGACACCCCGGATGAGATCCTGAATAAATCCAATCCTGCCCATATCCTGACTTTGCAGCATACTGAGTTCTTCCGGCATATCATACGGGTCCATATCGCGGTAGCAGGGGATGAGCAGACGGCTGCGGTCGGTGCGCATGAGCGCCAGATACCGGCTCCACTCGTTTTTGACCCAGACGGCGTTCAGATATTCCGGCTTCGTGCCGACCACGACCATGACCTTCGCCGAGTGCAGGGCGGCGAAGATGTACGGCTCGTATTCCTGCCCAAGCTTATCCTCCAGCGTGATGCGCGCAAAGAACACCTTATAGCCTGCGTCGGTGAGCTGGTAGTAAATATCCTGCGCCAGCGCGGAATCCTTCGTGCGTTTGCCGCTCTCATCGGATTCCTTGTAGCAGATGAACACGTCGAACGGCGCTTCCTTCTGCGAGATCGCCAGAATGTCCTTTTGCAGCGCCGCGATGCGCTGCGCTTCCTTTTCGTACAGGCTCCGCGCCACGCCGTCGGAGTATTGCAGCGCAGCCTGATAGTCCACGTCGTTCAGAATGCTGTCAAAGCTCGCGCGGTGGCACGTCGGGATACGCTCGCCGGAAGCCGGATCCTGCACGTACTCGATGCCGTACCGGCAGAGCAGCAGATTCCAGTGCGCCTCCGCGTCCGCGTCATTCTCGCCGATCAGTCGCTCGTAGATCGCCGCGGCCTTGTCAAATTCACCGTTCCGCCGCAGATGCGTACCGCGGTTGAATAAGCTCAGCCGCTGGTCGTCGTCCGTCTTTGGCAGCGTCATCGTGCTGCCGCAGTATTCGCACGTCCCAAAGGTCTTATCCGCAGAGATCTCAATATCCCCGCCGCACATCTTACATTTGATGATCGCCATGGCTTTTCCCCTCTCTTTCTATCCGCTTCAATCGCCCATACCTTTTCGGAAAAGCTTGCAGAGGCAGCCGATGCCGCTGCAGATCGCGCCCAGCAGCGCTGTCCCAAAGATCATGCCGATGACCTCCCCGAAACTGGGCGACTCACCCGGCATCAGCAGATTGACGATGATCACAAGAATGGCGTATATTACGCCGCCGGCCGCCGGAAGATTCGCGAACGCCTCGGGTGTTTTGTGGCTGCGCATGATGATGCCCTGCAGGATCGTGAAAATAAGATAGATACCCAGCACACACAGATACGTTCCGCCGCTGTCCGCGGCGAGGATCGCGCGGAATACAGAGCTGAACGCCACAAACGCGGCCAGCGCGGCGCACAGCCCGATATGCAGTGCCACGCCGCGGCTCCTGCGCCGCTGTTTTTCCTCTTCGCGGCTGCGCCGTTCCGCTTCGTCACGCTCGGCGCGCTGGCGTGCCTGCTCCTCACGATCTGCCTGCTCCTGCTGCTTGCGCGCGGCGGCCTCTTCCTGCCGCCGCTGTTCTTCCTGCTGCTTCTTCTTACGTTCCTCCCGCAGCGAGCTTACCTTCAGCATCAATGCGCTGCTGCGGGACTTGGAATCGACATAGTCACCCAGCGCGTCGAACCGCGCCGCGAGTGCGATCATATCGTTCTCCGACTCGGCCATCGGCTGATCGGAGACTGCGCGTGTGTACAGCAGCTTTTTCTGCTTCATCCGCAGCTCGTCGAGCGTCTGTTTGTAGCTGCCTGCCGCAAAGCGGCATGCCTTGCAGTAATCGGGATATGTTTCGAGTGGCCTTGGTGCGCTGACCAGCGCCTCTTCGTTGACCGTTTTGATCTTCAGCTCTGCCAGCAGCAGATACATATACGCGTGCGGCTCTTCCGGGTCGAGATCGAGCACACGGTTGGCATACTGCCTTGCGCTGGCAAAATCGCCGTCCGCCAGATACATGCCCGCGCGCTTTAAAAGCGGCGCCTTCGGGTCGGCTGTCTGCGGCTGCGGCGCGGGTGCGGGCGCAGCGGTTCTGCCCAGCAGTTTGTCGATCCCGCGCAGCAGATCCTGCGTCGCACCGATCTTGCCGAGATCCTGTGCCTGCAGCTTTGCGAATTCCTTCGGCATGTCATGGGCGTCGATGTTCTTATAGCACGGAATGAGCGACTTCTTCTGTCCGGCAGCAATCAGCTGCAAATACCGGCTCCACTCGTTCTTGACCCATGGAGCGTTATAATATTCATAGTCCGTGCCGACAGCCAGCATGACGCGTGCGGAGTTGAGGGCTGCAAAGATATACGGCTCGTATTCCTGCCCGAGCTTATCCTCCAGCGTGATGCGGGAGAAGAACACGCGATAGCCCTTTTCCGTCAGTGCATCATATAAGTCCTGTGCCAAAACGGAATCGAGTGTCCTCTGGCCATTCTCGTCTGTCTCTTTGTAGCAGATAAAAATATCATATGGTTCTTCACGACTGGAAACTTCGATAATGCCGCGCCGCAGCTCCTCAATGGCTTTGGCTTCCTCGCGGTAAAGCTTCCGCGTGACTACGTCGGAATATTCCATGACCAGCTCAAAGTTTGCATCTTCGAGCACGCTGTCAAAGCTCGACCGGTGGCAGGTCGGAACCTTTTTACCCGTAGCCGGATCGTCAACGTATTCAATGCCGTATTTGCAGAGCACCAGTCCCCAATAGGCCTCTGGTTCCTCCGGAAATTCCGCGACGATCGATTCATAAACGCCCGCCGCTTTGTCAAATTCGCAGGCAAAGCGCAGCCGGTTCGCCCGCGCGAACAGCGTCAGCTTTTTCTCGTTGTCCTGCTTTGGAACCGTCTGCTGCGTTCCGCAGTATTCGCAGACTGCGATTTGGCTGTCTCCCGCAACGTTTAAATCCCCGCCGCACATTTTGCACTTGATAATTGCCATTCTTTTCTCCCTCTTTCGGTTTTATTTGGAACCCCTATCAAGATGATTTAACGCAAACTCCATGCAGAGTGTTAAAACTTCATTTCTTGTCCGCCCTGTATCGGCTGCAATCGCATCAATTTCCTGCAGCATATCGCGAGGTAATCGCATGGAAATAACAGCAGATTCACCGATGTACTTTTTTACTGGAATCTCCAAACGCAGCTCATTCAAACAATACCACCCCTTTATTTACCATCGTACTACAAATGTATTCTTCGTGCAAGCCTTTTCATAAAATAAATGCGATCGCAGACAAGCGTTCGCCGGGAAGCTCCTGCGTGACGATAAACGGCGTCCCATCAAGGCAGTAATCTACAACAGGAGGCGTCAGCTGCGAACGAAGCTGTGACAGGATCGAAATTTCATTGCCTCCTCAAAAATTCGATTTTCCAGTTTTCTTCCTGTCAAGTATGCCATACGGAATGAAATCCTGTAAAGAAATCTGGTAGAAAGTCCAGACGCGGCTGCTATCGGAACGGGAAAGACTATTGCAGCTCTCACCGCAGCCACGAGGAAGTTCTGAATAAAGCCGTCTGGGAACATACAGAAAAGCTGCGAGCGCAATATGCAGCCGAGCTGAAAAAGGTCACGCAGCTGCAAAAACAGTGGGCATTGAGGAAACCGGTCCTCGACGCCCACTGTTTTTGCAGAAAGAAATCCTGCGACTGGAGCAGGAGATTGACGAACTGGTGATGGAAAAACTAGGGTGTATCTGAGAACTCATGATGTGACCGGCAGCGAGGGATTTTTGCGTTGCGCAAGACATTTTTTCGCAGGAATACTGACGTATTTCAAGGAAAAATGACGCGGCGCACCGCAAAAAGGCCCGCTGTCCGGGTGCGTTGGGAGTTTTCAGATACACCCTAGCGTTCTGCAACGGCCAGAGCCGCATCGCCGAAAGAAAAACTATGCCCAATGATCAGGTCATATCCCTGAGATGCGTAGTCCGTGAAAACTGCTTCCATCTCGGTAGGCTTGATGTTTTCCGTATATTTTACGGAGATGTTGTAGGTATCCTTTGCTTTCATAACAGCGTCATAAGCGAGCTGACTCCATGCTCCATCATTCACAGGAGTGACCAGGCAAAGTGCGACTTTCGCCTGATAGGCATCATCCTCTGTAGAAGCAGGAGACGCGCAGGCACACATACTGACCAACATCAGCAGGGCAAGAAATAAAGCGGTAAGTTTTTTCAAAGTAAATTCCTCCATCCTCACATCACATATAACTGATTTTTTCGCGCTAAGAAAACGCTTAGCTGGGATGACCTCTGTAGGCTGCAGCGCTACAGGGGGAACATCTTGCATTCAAAAATAGCAGTATCATTTGAAGATGTCAATAAAAACAGAATTATTTTTTGAATTTTGGAGATGTGCAATATTTTGCAGTTTGATGTTTTTATAAAAAGACAAGTTGTCAGACAGCTTTCATCCCTAGTGCAGGAGCAACCGTAAGGGCGAAATACGGGCAGGATGCGAATTTCCAATTGCGGCTGAAAGATGCCTCACTGTCGGTGCGCAAAACACATCATAATACTGTAAAACCTGCACAAAGAGCGGCGGCATAAAAATTGGTTTATTTTTTTAATCTTACTGCTTCAAAACGGAAGGATAATGGAGTAAAATTAAGTTGAATGCAAGAAAAAGTTTATTATTGTTCGAAATGCTTAAAAATACTTGAAAAATCAAAGAATTCTACGTAGAATGGTTAAAAAATGTTCCGAGTTCGCGTTGAGGCTTTGACACAGTGCTTTCTGCTTTAAGAACATAATAGACCTTCTGACTACTAAAGGAGGATTTTTTATGGACAGCATCGATGCTCAATTGCTTCGGATTTTGGCAGAGGACGCACGCTGCTCTGCGACTGACATCTCAAAAAAGGTCAATCTATCCATACCGGCAGTCAACAAACGGATTTCCAGGTTGCGCGAAAACGGCATAATCGAGCGATTCACGATTCAATTGAATCCACAAAAGATTAACAGTTCTGTCCAGGCATTTGTACTGCTTGTTGTTGATCAGTATTCAAGGGTAAACGAACTACTTGAGTTTGTAAATGCAAAAGAGAACATCGTTGACTGTTATGCGATTACAGGAGAGTATGACTATCAGTTGAGACTGTACGCAAGGGATATTACAGAACTGGAAAGCATCTTACTCGAACTCAAAGGAAAAAAGTGTGTTTCCAAGAGCCATACGATCTTTGTGCTGATGGAACACAAACACATACTGGGACCCTTCACCACCTAGCCTGTCAGATTCCGAGCACAATCAGGACTGTCGCCGGGCCGGTCTTTCGCCCCCACCTTTACCACCTGTACGCCAATTGAGAAATCAAGAACAAACGAGAGAAAAGGAGATGTGAAATGTCCTGTTACGTCAATACCGTCAAAGGCCCTGTAAGCCCTAGGGTGTATCTGAAAACTCCCAACGCACCCGGACAGCGGATCTTTTCACGCTGCGCTGCACCATTTTTCCTTGAAATACGTCAGTATTCCTGCGAAAAAATGTCTTGCTCAGCGCAAAAATTTCTCGCTGCCGGTCACATTGGGAGCTTTCAGATACACCCTAGGGAGTTGGGAATAACCCTGATGCATGAACACCTTGCAGAACTGAATAACTCAATGAAGCGGTGTTATGCAGATTGGTTTCATGCTGATATCTTCCTGGAGAAAATCAAGCCTGTCTTTCAAAAAGCAAAAAATACGGATTGAGCACATATGTCGATCAGACAGCCGTGAATATGGGACGGGATATTTGCTTTATAAAGCGGGTTTCGGAATCGTGCGATGTCAACATTGTGGCGGCTACCGGTTTGTTCTTCTATGAAGAGAGCTGGCAAATCGATAAACCGTATGAGGAAATATCGGAGTTGTTTATTGGGACATTGAAGAGGGCTGCGAGAGCACCAATATTAAGGCGGGAATGCTGAAAGCTGCGACGGACAGATTCGGGATCACCCCTGTAAATGTATTTCAGTTAAAGGCAGTAGCTCGTGCAGCGGCAATTACCGGCATACCAGTAACAACGCATACCATAGCGGCTGACCGGCTTGGTCTCGAACAGGCGCTGATTCTTGAAAAGGCAGGCGTGGATCTGTCCAAAGTTGTGATCGGTCACGTCGGCGACACGAATGATCTGGATTATTTGGAAGAGCTGCTGCGCATGGGTGTTTATCTCGGTTTGGACAGATTTGGGTTGGAAGTGCTATGGCCGGAGGAGGATCGCGTAAGGAATCTGCTGGAGCTTATGGATCGCGGCTGGATCAACAGGCTCATCATCTCGCAGGACATCCCCTTTTATTCCGACTGGGGGAAAAACAGCTTCAAAAAGTTCGAAGCGATCCGTTCTTTTGATAACATAACGGGCTTTACGCATATTTTTGAGAGCGTGCTTCCGAAGCTGAAAGCACGCGGTGTCAGCGAGGATGAAATCCATACGCTGCTTGTAAAAAATCCGGCTCGTGTTTTTCACGGAGGATACACATATTAGCTTGCCGAAGGCTGGAGCTGATTCAGGCCCTGTACCCAGTTCCTATGTTCTGGCGTTTTGGCTGTGTAATAAGGAGGAAAAAATGGATAGTTTAAAAAGGCTGGCCGCATCGGCTGTTGTGCCGGTCGTGGTGCTGGACGATGCAAAGGACGCGGTCGCGACGGCAAAGGCTTTGCTTGCCGGCGGCGTGGACGTGATGGAAATCACGTTCCGCACGGCGGCTGCGGCGGATTCGATCAAGGCGGTCGCGGAAAGCTGCCCCGATATGCTCGTCGGTGCGGGCACGGTCATCACGCTCGACCAGTGCCGCAAGGCCGTCGAGTGCGGCGCGAAGTTCATCGTTGCCCCCGGCTTTGACGAGGAAGTCGTCCGCTGGTGCGTGGAAAACGGCGTTGCCGTGACGCCCGGCTGTGTGACCCCGACGGAGATCATGGCGGCGATGAAGATGGGCTTGACCGTCGTAAAATTCTTCCCGGCAGGCGTGTATGGCGGACTTTCTGCCATGAAGGCGCTCTCGGGTCCCTTCGGCGGGATCAAATTCATCCCGACCGGCGGCGTCAACACGCAGAACATCGGCGAGTTTATCGCCGCGCCGTTCATTCACGCGGTCGGCGGCAGCTGGGTCTGCCCGAAGGCGGACATTGCAGCCGGTAATTTTGAGAAGATCACGGAGCTTTGCAAGCAGGCGAGATCTGCCGCGCTCGGCTTTGAGGTTGCGCACATCGGCGTCAACTGCGAAGATGCCGCAGCGGCGTCCGCGGTCTGCGAGAAGCTGAACGAAGCGTTTGATCTGCCGGTCAAAGACGGCAGCTCTTCGATGTTTGCATCCAGCGGCATCGAGGTCATGAAGACCATGTTCAAGGGCAAAAACGGTCATATTGCGATCCGCACCAACTCTGTGGAGCTGGCGGTGGCAGAGCTTGCAAAGAAGGGCTTTGCATATGACGAAAGCTCAGCAAAGTATAAAAACGGTCGTATGACAGTTGCATACCTCAAAGATGAGTTCGGCGGTTTCGCCGTGCATCTGCTGCAGAAGTAAGGAGGGGCGAAGATGAAAGTTCTGACATTCGGTGAAATTATGCTCCGCCTGAAAGCGCCGGGACACGAGCGCTTCTTCCAAAGCCCGATGTTGGAAGCTACCTTCGGCGGCGGCGAGGCGAACGTGGCAGTCTCCCTTGCAAATTACGGCATGGACGCGGAATTTCTGACTATTCTGCCGCAGAACGATATTGCAGACGCCTGCATCCGCGAGCTGCGCTATTTTGGCGTGGGCACAAAGAAGATCGTCCGCGGCGAGGGTCGTATGGGCATTTATTACTTGGAGGGCGGCGCAAACCAACTGCCGAGCAAGGTCGTCTATGACCGCGCGTATTCCTCGATCGCGCTGGCAAAGCCCGGCGATATCGACTGGGACAAAGCGTTCGAGGGTGTGGACTGGTTGCATATCACGGGTATTACGCCTGCGATTTCTGAAAGCGCGATGGAGCTGTCTCTTGAGTCTGTCAAGGAAGCGAAGAAGCGGAACATCACCGTTTCCTGCGACCTGAATTACCGCAAGAACCTCTGGAAA
>ENA-UAOK01000096-UAOK01000096.1-human-gut-metagenome-genome-assembly--contig:-NODE-96-length-50522-cov-6.836666_pt1 | contig 50522 bp, 45 predicted proteins | sample MGYA00243467_ERZ654553 | MGnify/ENA primary metagenome ERZ654553 (study PRJEB26926, sample SAMN06164886) | human gut metagenome | biome: ENVO:00009003; feature: ENVO:2100002; material: ENVO:00002003...
GTCGGGGCGATAGGCGAGGGGGTCGTCCGCCTTGGCTTGCGGCGCATCAAGGGAGCCGGTCTGCTCAAAAGCGGGCTGGCTATCGCTCGCGGTTGTTTGCTCAACGGGTGCACCGCACGAGGTGCAGAACTTGGCATTATCTGCAAGAAGCTTGCCGCACGAGGCGCAATACCGAGACATTGCCACTCCTTTCGCCACATTTCAATGCAATACGACGATTATACCCAGCGTCCAAAATTCCCCATCATAAGTTGCGGTGAAATAGGGACTGTTTGGCGGTCTCAGAGCTTCAATCAGTCCCTATTTCACCGCAACTTCGGGGATGCCTCGATGGCTAGGTTGGATTTGGGACGCGCCTGCCCCTGGGGTATCATGGCTTGGTTGCTATAACTCGCATTTACGCGCCTTGTAGGAAGGGGCTGCGCCCATGGCTTTTGAGCCCGCTCAACATAGCTTCATTACGCTCGAGGGTGTCGATGGCGCCGGTAAATCTACGCAGGCGCGCCTGCTTGCCCGCGCGCTCGACCTTGCCGGCTACCAGGTTGTGACCCTGCGCGAGCCGGGCGGTACCGCCATCAGCGAAAAGATCCGTGCTCTGCTGCTCGACCCCGCCAATACGGCGATGGGCGACACCTGCGAGTTGTTGCTCTACGAGGCCGCGCGCGCCCAGTTGGTGCACGAGGTCATCGCGCCTGCCCTTGCTGCCGGCAAGGTGGTCCTGTGCGACCGCTTCTACGATTCCACAACTTGCTATCAGGCGTTTGCCGATGGCCTCGATCGCCAGATAGTACGCGATGCCAACAACCTGGCCGTCGCGGGGACGCACCCGGCGCTCACGCTCGTCTATCACATCACGCCCGAGCAGGCGGCGCTGCGCATGGCAGCCCGTGGCGCGGCAGATCGCATGGAGGCTAAGGGCATGGCCTTCCAAGAGCGTGTCTACCAGGGATTTTGCGCCATCGCCGCCGAGGAACCAAACCGCGTAAAGCTCATCGACGCGACCGCGTCCACCGAGGACGTATTCGCACAGACGGTCGAGCAGGTTCGCGCCTACGGCCTCGACATTTCCCAGGATGCCGTCGCCGCCGCGCTTGCCAAGGAGGCCGAGTAACATGGCCCCCGCTCAGGCAAGCCTGCTGGTCAAGCTTGACACTCAGGAACGCGTGCGCGACTTTTTGACCAATGCCGTCGCCAGCGGTCGTGCATCGCACGCCTACCTGTTTTTGGGCGCGCCCGGCGCGGGCAAGCTCGACGCCGCGTGGGCGCTCGCCCAGGCCTTCCTGTGCGAGCAGGATGGCTGCGGCTCATGCGATAGCTGCGTGCGCGTTGCGCGGCATACGCACCCCGACGTGCACTATTACACGCCCGAGAGCGCCACGGGCTACCTCATCGCCCAGACCCGCGAGCTGCTCGACGACGTGCCGCTGGCGCCCATCCGCGCCAAGGCCAAGGTCTACATCATCGACCGTGCCGAGCAGCTGCGCGCCAACACCGCCAACGCACTGCTCAAAACACTCGAGGAGCCGCCCGAGGGCGTTATGTTCATCTTGCTGGGCACCTCGGCAGACGTGATGCTGCCCACCATCGTGAGCCGCTGCCAGTGCGTGCCGTTTCGGCTGGTGTCGCCCGCCGTCGCCGCGCAGGCCGTGAGCCGCGCCACCGGTCAGGATCCTGCGCGTTGTCGCATGGCCGTCGCCGTGGCGGGCAGCCCCACGCGTGGCATCGAGTTCCTCAAGAGCGCCGAGCGCCAGGACGCCCGCCGTCAGATGGTTCGCGCCATCGATTCGCTCATCGCCGCCGACGAGGCCGACGTGCTCAGCCGCGCCAAGTCGCTCATTGTCGCCGTCAAGGCACCGCTCGCCGAGGTCAAGTCCACACAGGAAAAGGTGCTCGAGCAAAACGCCGACTACCTGTCGCGTGGAGCATTGAAGCAGCTTGAGGACCGCAACAAGCGCGAACTCAACGCGCGCGAGCGTTCGGGTATCATGGAAGCGCTGGCGAGCGCGCGGACGCTCATGCGCGACGTGCTGCTGACACTTCAGGACGAGGCAGCCGACGTGGTGAACGAAGACGTGCGCGACACGATCGGTCGGCTTGCCGCCGCGACCAATGTTGCGGGTGCCACGCGGGCGCTCGAGGCAGTCGCGACCGCCGAGCGCAACATCGCCAGAAACGTTACTCCCCAGCTGGCCATCGAGGTCATGCTGTTCGATATCAGGAAGGCACTGAAATGCCGTTAGTCGTACCCGTTAAGTTTACCTACGCCTCGCGCGACCTGTGGTTCGACCCGCAGGATCTGGATATCCTCGAGGCAGATTACGCTATCTGCTCCACCGAGCGCGGAACCGAGATTGGCCTGGTCACGGCCGATCCCTTCGAGGTGCCGCAAGACGAGATCGGTCAGCCGCTCAAGCCCGTGCTGCGCGTGGCGAGCGACATCGACCTGCAGCTTGCCGACGACCTGGCCATCCAGGGCGACGAGGCCATGGTCGACTTCCGCCGTCTGGTCAAGGAGCTCGACCTCGAGATGAAGCCGGTGGGCGTCGAGTACCTGTTTGGCGGCGAGAAGGCCGTGTTCTACTTTGCGGCCGAGGAGCGCGTCGATTTTCGCCAGCTCGTCAAGGATCTGTCCTCGACGCTGCATATTCGCGTCGACATGCGCCAGATCGGCGTGCGCGACGAGACCCGCCTGGTGGGCGGCTATGCCCAGTGCGGCCAAGAGCTCTGTTGCACGCGCTTTGGCGGACAGTTTGAGCCCGTCTCGATTCGCATGGCAAAAGAGCAGGACCTGCCGCTCAACTCGTCCAAGATCAGCGGCGTTTGCGGCCGCCTGATGTGCTGTCTGCGTTATGAGTTCGAGGCGTACAAGGACTTTAAGAGCCGTGCGCCCAAAAAGAAGACGCTCATCGATACGCCGCTTGGCAAGGCGCGTATTCAGGAATATGACACGCCGCGTGAGCAGCTGGTGCTGCGCCTGGAGAACGGCAAGGTCTTTAAGGTCAACCTGGCCGATATGACGTGCTCGGAGGGCTGCAAAAAGAAGGCCGCCGAGCAGGGCTGCAACTGCCGCCCCGACTGCGTGACGCGCGACGTGCTCGAGCGCATCGAGTCGCCCGAGATGCGCCTGGCGCTCATGGAGCTCGATCGCGAGAACGGCGTCGACGTGGGCGATGGCCTGTCGAGTGCCGACCGTCTTGCCGGCACGTCGATGCCCAAGCGCCGTCGTCGCGATGCCGAATCCGATGCTCGCGCCGGTCAGGGTCAGGGCGAGGGTCGCGGCCGCGGTAAGGGTCGCGGCAAGGCCGAGGCACCCGAGGCTGAGGAGGCTGCCGGTGGACGTCGCCGCCGCAAGCGCGCGGGTTCGGGCGATGCCGGCGAGGCCGCTCCCGCGGGCAAGAACGCTTCTCGTGAGCGCGAGGTTCAGCAGCCCCAGCAGCAGAATCGCGGCGGTGGCATGAACCCCACACGTCGCCGCCGTCGTCATCTGTCGAGCGAGGAGCGCGAGGACGCCTTTCGCGCCGCAGCTGCTCGCGAGGCCGGTGCCGCTTCCAAGGGCGCCTCGGCCTCCGATGCGCCTGTCGACAAGGGCGGCAAGTCACGTGGCGAGGAGGAGCGCGCGCCGCGTCCGCGCCGTCGCCATTCCTCGGGCGCGCAGCAGAAGCCCTCAGTGCCCTCCGTGGCCGATCAGGTCTCGGATGGCGAGGTCAAGGTCACGCGCCGTCGTCCCGGAGATGGCGGGGGAGCGGCTGCCAAGGCTTCGCGTGGCGCCGCTCGCGACGAGCGCGAGCCGCGCGAGGATCGCGGTGGCGAGGGCTCGGCCGACCAGGGTCAAAAGCGCCGTCGCCGTCGCCGTTCCCACAAGCCGCGCCAGGATGGTGGCGAGGGCTCGACCCCGTCTTCGTCCGCACCACAACCGCCCGCCGGCGAATAACGCCCGCGAGCGGATTTAGCCCGCCTTGCCCCGAGCGCATCGGGGTATCATAGCGCCGAATCAACAACCCTCCCTGCGACCGAACGTAGGGAGGGTTGTGTCTTGAAGAGCCATCTGAACATATTGAGCCGTCTGCAGGGCGCCGGCGCCCTACCGTTTGCGGACGAATTGCTACCGTTTGCCGAGTGGGTGGCACGCGAGGCGCTCGAGGCATTGTCGCCAACACGATGTGCCGGCTGCGAGCGCGCCGGTGCGCTTATTTGCCAAGACTGCCTGACCGCGCTCACGCTCATCGACCCACGTCATAGCTGCACCCGATGCGGCGCCCCGTTTGGGGATTTGCTGTGCACTGAGTGTTCGGTCGAGGGCACGTCCTCGGCAATGGCGGAGGCGCTCGACCGCTGCCTGGCGTGCGCCGTCTATGCGCATCCGCTGCCGCGCATCATTAAAGCGTACAAGGATGCGGGCGAGCGACGTCTGGCTCCGTATCTGGCGGAGCTGCTCTACGACACCGCCCTGCATGCCCAGGTCGTAGCGCCCGATCGCTATGGAGGTGTGCTGTCCGGTGCGGATGCGGTGGTGTTTGTGCCTGCGACGGCGGTAGCGTTTCGGCGGCGTGGTTTTGATCATATGGAGGCCATTGCGCGCCCATTTTGCGAGCTGTCGGGCGTGCCGTTGCTGGACGCCCTGGTCAAGTACGGCCATGGCGACCAGCGCGAACTCGGTCGTGAGGAGCGCCGCGAGCGTGCCCAAGGCATGTATGAGACGGTTGAGGACGTGCACGGCCGCCACCTGCTGCTTATCGACGACGTTATCACCACGGGTGCGACGATGGCGGCGGCTTCGGCGGAACTCAAGCGCGCCGGTGCCGCGGCCGTTGATGGCCTCGCTATCGCACGCGTTTGGTAGGGGTGATTCATGTGGCGGTAACAATCAGGCAGTGCAACAAACCGACAAAAGAGCAGCTAGCGGCTTCCGTGATCCTGACGGGCGCCTCGGCGTTGCGCATGATTCGAGCCGAGCGCCGGCAGATGGGCTACATCGGCTGGAAGGACCTCAATCCCGATGAAGAGCGCCGCGTGCTGTGTACGTCATCGCCTTCGACCGAGGATATCTATCTTCCCGACCTGGTGCGAATTGGAGCCAAAAGCGGCGAGGTGCAAGAAGATCTATGCTTGCTGGTGGGATCTGCGGCGCAGCGCCGACGCATGCCTGGCGTGGGCTGGTCCGTGTGTTCCGGGTTGCCTGTCGGCTCGATTCTAGAGGTGGAACCGGGGGTGTACAGCCTATCTCCCGAGGCCCTTTGTGTTGCCGTCGCCCGCGAGGTCGGCTGTATCCAGGCGTTTGCACTGGCCCAGGAACTGTGTTCCAAGATTTCACTAAGCGATCGCGGGAAGTATCTGCCTCCCTACACCTCGCCTGTTGCGAATAGACTTGCAAAGGATAAGGACCAACCGGCAGACGTGGGCTACTTTGAAGTCGAGCCGGTGCTGACGCCCGATCGCCTGGCAGATTACCTTGCGGCATGCAAGGGGAGTGCGGCCAAACAACTGCTACGCCTGTGTCCCTACCTGTCAGAAAACCTGCGCTCACCCATGGAGTGCATCATGCTTGCCATGTTTTCGCTTCCGTTTTCCTATGGCGGATTTGCCTGCGGTCCCTTTAAGACCGACTACAAGATCGAGTTCGATGACCGCGCGCAGGCAATCTCGGGGATGCCGTATGCAGTTTGCGATGCGTACCAGGAAACAGCCCGGTTTGACCTGGAATACAACGGTGAGCTGGGTCATTCCTCTCGAAGGGGACGTGTCCATGATGAAAAACGCAACACGGGCTTGATTACTATGGGAATCGAGGTCGCGACGGTCAACAACGAAATGCTCTGCGACATGGAAGCGATGGAAGCGCTCGCATGGCGCATCCACCAGCGTATGCGAAAGCGGTACCGGAATCGTGTCGATGCCCGCAGGAAGAAGCAAGAGGCGTTGCTTAACACGCTGCGGGCGTGTTTTGGGCTTAAGCCGGTATAATTCGCGTCAAAAATAGGGGGTTATTCATATGCCCTGGCCAAAAAATGGCAAATATGAGTACTGTCACTAAATCAGTAACAGCAAAATCAAAGAATTTAGGACTCGGAGGCGTCGTAAAGTAAGAAGATAATAAACAAATGTAGAATAACTAAGCATCAGGTTGGCGACACTAAGCGCAAAATCTGTCCGAGAGGCCAAAATTGCCTGTTACAAAATTGGTAACAGTACTCATATTTGCCGTTTTTTGCACACGGCACCCTGAGACGGGTGCCCCGGAGCTCCTCGTAAGGGAGCTCCGGGCTTCATGGGGACACGAATGGTCCGCTCCGACCTGCAAAATCTGTGCTCACGGTGCGAATGACGCCCCTAACCTTAAACTTTAGCTTGAACTTAGCTATAATGCGCTACGTTCCTGCCAGGCTGTGGTTGCGGACGGACGAAATGTCCATCCTAGTCCAAGACAGACGCGGTCAAAGGGATCCACGTAAGCGACCGCGTGCGCGCGGCGCGATCATGGCGCGTCCTAGATGTAAGCCGCACCGTCCGTTCTACTTTCTTTGGGGCAATACCGCCTCGCGGGCGAGCGGGCCAGTCGTGAAGGTGGCTATGGCCTCCCGAGCAAACACCCCGGTGCGCAAGTGTGGGGTCAAATACCAGGTCAGCTGGTGGGAACAACCCGTTATTCCGCGCAACGCACGGATTGTATACGACACAGAAGGCAGGGTAGTGGACATGGTGAGGGGCAGCTTGATGCACGCGGCTCGGTTAGGTGCTGGGACCGCGGCGGTCTTTGCCGTTTTGGGCTTGAGCGGATGCGCGTTCAACCCGCTGTCCACGTTCACGACACCCACGATTGACCAGATCGAGCGCGAGACCGTCACGCCGACGGTGTCGGATGATGCCCTGGTCACTCCCGGTACCCTGACGGTTGCCCTTGATACCTCCGATGCCCCGCAGGCCATGCAGGGCGCCGATGGTAACCTCACGGGCTACGCGGTCGATGCTGCCCGCGCCCTTGCAAGCCGTATGGGCCTTAAGGTTGCCTTCGTCGATGCGTCTTCTGCCGATTCCGCGCTTGGCGACAAAAAGGCCGACATCTTCATTGGCGACATCAATTCCACGGATGGTGACATCAGCACGCTTGGTACTTGCCTGTACGACGCTGCGGCAGTGTTCGGGAAGACGAGCGACGGCGAGTCGCTGAGCGTTTCCACCGAAACGCTTAACACCGCTACCCTGGGCGTTCAGACCTCCTCGGCCTCGCAGGAGGCGCTTGCCAAGCAAAGCATCACCGCCAACCAGAAGACCTTCACCAACATCAACGAGTGCTTTGAGGCGCTCGAGTCCGGCGAGGTCGACTACGTGATTTGCGATTCCACGGCCGGCGGCTACCTTGCGCGCCTGATGAGCCAGATCTCTTACGTCGGCGCGCTCGAGACACCCTCGACGCTCGGCGTCGCGGGCCTCGCGGCCAACGATGAGCTATGCCGTGCCGTGAGCGATGCCCTCGACGGTATCACGGTCGATGGCACGCTCGAGGCGGTCCACTCCGTCTGGTACGGCACGATGCCCTATGACCTCACCACCAAGACGGTCTCGGGCGCCGACGTGCAGCCGACCGACACCGGATCCAGCGAGTCTGCATCCTCCGATTCGAGCAGCGAGGGTGCAACCTCCGAGGATAAGTCGTCCGGCCAGGAGGGCACTATCACCGACGACGACATTAACAAGCTCAATAGCTAGTTATTGCTAGGGGTGGTGTCTCCTATGCGCTAGGAGAGACGCCTCTTCACGGTTTCAACACGCATTGCCGGGCTTTCCCAACAGGGGAGCCCGGCCTTTTCGTTTCCATAAAACCAGCAGGTCAAAGACATTTTTTAGGTGCAAAACCAAAGTCGCCGTTGCCTTCCTATAGCGCACTTTGCTACAGAAAAGTGCGAGACTTCGGTATGCGGTATCAAGCAATCGTTATTCGGGTCTTTAGGAATCCGCGTGATTAAATGCACGGCAATGGGTACATAGCCAGTACAGTAAGTCCCCGAGGCAGATTGGAGCCACGTATGGATATCAAGGTTTCTGGACGCAAGACGACGGTAACCGATGCTCTGCGTGCGCATGTGGATGAGAAAATCGGCGAGGCGCTCAAGGTTTTCGACATCGAGCCCATGACAGTCGACGTCGTGCTTCGTTATGAGAAGAACCCCTCGAACCCCAACCCGGCAATCGTCGAGGTCACGGCTCGTGCCCGCGGTTCGGTGATTCGCGTTGCCGAGCACGGCGCAGATATGTATGCTGCCATCGACCTCTCCGCCGATAAGGTCACCCGCCAGCTGCGCAAGTTCAAGACCAAGGTCGTGGACAACCGCCAGGGTGGTGCCAGTGCCGCGGATGTCGCGCCGGTCGAGCGCGTTGAGGATCTGGCCGACCTGCTGCTGCCCGAGGAGGACGACGACCTGCTCGTCCGCGAGAAGGTCATCGATGTCACCCCGATGACCGAGGAGCAGGCGCTGGTGCAGACCGATCTGCTCGGCCACGACTTCTACGTGTTCGAGAACGCGACGACTGGCCTCATCAATGTGGTGTATCACCGTAAGAATGGTGGATATGGCATCATCAAGCCCCGCATCGAAACACTTGACGAGTAAAATACGTTAACTTGCATGAGTTAACGGTTGGCGGCCATCCCATGCGGGTGGCCGCCTTTTTACGTAAGGAGTCGCTTTGATGGACAAGGCCGCATCTACCGGTCATTCGGACCGTTGCCGCATCGTCGTCGATACCTGCTGCGACTTTAGCCCCGAGGTCGCCGCGAACCTCGATGTCGATATCCTGGGTTTCCCCTTCATTATCGATGGCGAGGAGCGCACGGATGACATCTGGTCGAGCATCACGCCCAAGGAGTTTTACGACCGCATGCGCGCCGGTGCCCGCGTGTCCACCTCGGCTGTGTCGCTCGGTCGCTATATCGAGTTCTTTACCGAGTGCGCCAAAGAGGGCACGCCCACGGTCTACCTGTGCTTTACCTCGGCGCTGTCGTCGAGCTACAACTCCGCGTGCCAGGCGGCAGATGCCGTGCGCGCCGAGTATCCCGATTTTGAGCTGTACGTGGTCGACAACGCTCTGCCCTGCGCGACCGGCGCGCTCTTGGCGCTCGAGGCCGTGCGCCAGCGTTCGGCGGGACTGACCGCCAAGCAGCTGGTCGATTGGGCAAACGAGGCAAAGACCTACGTCCACGGCTACTTTACGCTCGAGAGCTTCGACGCACTGGCTGCCGGCGGCCGCATTCCGCCCGCGGCGGCGCAGCTCACGGCAAAGCTCGATGTCAAGCCCGAGCTCTCCTACGACCTTGCCGGCTCGCTGTCGCTGATCGGCGTCAACCGCGGCCGCAAGAAGGCGCTCAAGTCCATCCTCAAGTCGTTCCGCGAGAACTACGTGCCCGACCGCACCATGCCCATCGCCATCATGACGGCCGATGCCGAGAAGGACGGCGACTGGCTCGAAGCCGCCATCCGCAAGGAGGAGGGCTGCGCCGACGTCACGATCATTCGCGGCTCCGTGGGTCCTACCATCGGCTCGCACGTGGGCCCCGGCATGGTGGCCTGCGCGTTTTGGGGCAAGAATCGTGCCGAGAAAGCCTCGCTTTCCGACCGCATCGCGCGCCGTGTGCGCGGTGAGTAGGTAGGCGCCACGATCACAGGCGTCCCGCAGCCCAAGCGCTGGCACTGAGTATTCACCCTGGTAACAACACCCAACCCAAAAGGAAAGGTTTCATGGCAAACAAGCTCTCCGTCGCATTTATCGGCACCGGAATCATGGGTGCTCCTATCGCCGGCCACATCCTGGATGCCGGCTATCCCGTCACGGTCAACAACCGCACCAAGTCCAAGGCCGCCGCGCTTATCGAGCGCGGTGCCGCCTGGGCCGATACGCCGGCCGATGCCGCGGCGAACGCCGACGTCGTCTTTACCATGGTGGGCTATCCCTCCGAGGTCGAGGAGCTCTACCTGGCGGGCGACGGCCTGCTCGCGTGCACCAAGCCGGGCGCGGTCTTGATCGACCTCACCACGAGCTCGCCCGAGCTCGCCCGTGACATTGCCGAGGCCGCCCAGGTTTCTGGCCGCATGGCGTTTGACTGCCCCGTCACCGGCGGCGAGTCGGGCGCTATCGCCGGTACGCTCACGGCTATCGTGGGTGCTACCGAGAACGACATCGCGCCGGTCCGCGACATCCTTGCCACCTTTGCGGCCAACATCTGCTGCTTCGATGGCGCCGGTAAGGGCCAGGCTGCCAAACTCGCCAACCAGGTGTCGCTGGGCGCCTGCATGGTCGGCATGGCAGACGCCATGGCATTTGCCGAGCTGAGCGGCCTTGACCTGGAGAAGACCCGCCAGATGATCCTGGGCGGTACCGGCAAGTCCGGCGCCATGGAGAGCCTGGCGCCCAAGGCGCTCGACGGCGACTACAAGCCCGGCTTTATGGTTGAGCACTTCATTAAGGACCTGCGCTTGGCACTCGCCTATGCCGACGACCGCGAGCTTGCGCTGCCCGGCGCCGACGTGGCCTTTACGCTCTACGACATGCTCGACGCCATCGGTGGTGCCAAGCTGGGCACCCAGGCCATCACGGTCCTCTATAAGGAGGAGGCCGACGCCATCGCCGCCGGTCTGGACTGGTCGCAGTATCGTCCCGAGGAGCATGGCGCTCACGAGGACGGCTGCGGTTGCGGCGAGCACGGCGACGACCATGAGTGCGGTTGTGGCCACCACCATGGCGAGGACCACGAGTGCTGCGGCGGCCACGGCCATGACGACGGCCATGAGTGCTGCTGCGGCCACCATCACGGGGAGTAGCGCCCATGAGCTGGACGTTCGTGGTACTAGCGCTGGTGCTCTTTCTCTTTGCGATCTACATTGGCTTTTTGTGCGGCCAGTGGGCGTGCGAAAAGCGCGTGATCACCAAGCGCGACTACTGGATTGCCAATTTTGCAGGAGCGGCGGCAGTCGTCCTACTGACCTGGGTGTTCTCGCTGTTCCCGCTGGTGCAGTTTGCGCCGATCGGCTGGCTCGGCGGCTTTATCGCCGGTCTTAAGATGAGCTTTGGCGAGTCCGTCGGTCCGTGGCGCAAGCACGACGAGGTCTTTAACGTCAACAAGGCTCATCGCGCCGCCGCCGACGCGGGCGACGCTGAGGAACGCCGCCGTGCGCGTCGCAATGGCGCGGCCGACCGACAGCTCATCTCGGTCACCGATGACAGCAAGGGTGCTGGCAAGCACGCTAAGAAATAGTAAGAAGAGGTAACTATGGCAGAAAACAAAGACGAACAGCTCACCGACGAGGAGCTGGCACAGCTTCAGCTGGCAGAGGAGAACGAGAACGCCGTCGACCGTCTGGTCAAGGAGCTCGGCTGCCCCACGCGCCGCATCCGCCAGTTTGCCGCCCGCGTGCTGCACCTGCTTGCCGAGCGCGATCCGCAGCGCGCCGTGCCCTGCGTGCCCGCGCTGATCGAGGCGCTCGACCGCCCCGAGGCGCAGACCCGCTGGGAGGCCCTCGATGCCCTGACGGCGCTCGCTACCACCTGCCCCGAGCAGCTGGGCGATGCCTTTGAGGGCGCCGAGACTGCGCTGTTCGACGAGATCTCCTCCACGCTGCGCTATGCCGCCTTCCGCCTGCTGTGCGTGTGGGGTGCCACGAGCGTCGAGCGTTCGCGCGAGGCTTGGCCCATCCTGGACGAGGCCATCCAGTGCTACCACGGCGACCTCGAGTATCGCGACATGCTCGGTTGCCTGTACGAGTTTTGCCAGGGCGAGATCGACGCCGAGGTTGCCGAGAAGCTCGCGCTGCGCCTTAAGTTCGATGCCGAGAACGGCAAGGGCAGCTATCTCAAGGCCCGTTCGAGCGAGATTTGCGAAATGCTTGTTAAACGTTTTGGCCTGGATCTCTCCAAAAAGAAGAAGCGTGCTAGCGTTAAAAAATCTGATGACGCCGAAGACGAGGAGTAACAGATTATGGCGCACGATGTAGTCCTGATTCCCGGTGACGGTATCGGTCCCGAGATTACGCAGGCCATGCGCCGCGTGGTCGAGGCTGCCGGTGTCCAGATCAATTGGAACGTCCAGGAGGCCGGTGCCGGCGTCATGGACGAGTTTGGCACGCCGCTGCCCCAGCACGTGCTCGATGCGGTCGTCGAGACCAAGGTTGCCATCAAGGGCCCCATCACCACGCCGGTCGGCACGGGTTTCCGCAGCGTCAACGTGGCCCTGCGCAAGCACTTTGACCTGTACGCCTGCGTGCGCCCTTGCCTGTCGCAGCCGGGCGACGGCTCTCGTTTCCGCGGTGTCGACCTGGTTATCGTGCGCGAGAACACCGAGGACCTCTACGCCGGCATCGAGTTCGATGAGGGCGCTGCCGAGGTCGAGGAGCTCTCGCAGCTCGTCGAGCGCTCGGGCCAGAAGACCTTCGCCGCTGATTCCGCCATTTCAATTAAGCCGATTTCCATCGCCAAGAGCCGCCGCATTGTGGAGTATGCCTTTGAGTATGCCCGCCGCTGCGGCCGCAAAAAGGTGACGGCCGTGCACAAGGCCAACATCATGAAGGCGACCGACGGCCTGTTCCTGCGCGTGGCGCGCGAGGTGGCCGCCAACTATTCCGATATCGAGTTCAACGACAAGATCGTCGACGCCACCTGCATGGGCCTGGTCCAGAACCCCAACGACTTCGATGTCCTGGTGCTGCCCAACCTGTACGGCGACATCGTGAGCGACCTGTGCGCCGGCCTGGTGGGCGGTCTGGGCATGGCCCCCGGCTCCAACATCGGTGCCGACTGCGCAATCTTTGAGGCTACGCATGGCTCCGCGCCCGATATCGCTGGCCAGGATATTGCCAACCCCACGGCCGAGATTCTGTCCGCTGCGATGATGCTCGACCACCTGGGCGAGAACGATGCGGCCAATCGTATCCGCGCTGCGGTGTCTGCCACGCTCGACGAGGGCGAGCAGGTTACCGGTGACGTGCGTCGTGCCCAGACCGGCTCCGTCGAGGGCGCCGTGGGCACGCAGGCCTTTGCCGATGCCGTTATCACGCACCTGGCCTAAGGCATGCACGCTGCAAACGCCTAAATAGTACTTAAGTGTTTGCGTATAACCTAAGAATCAATACGCCCGGCGCTCTGTCGGGCGTATTCTATTGAAGACTATGTTTCCTAACAAGGAGTAACCGATATGGGTCTGATTCAAAAGAAGGACGAGAAGGACGAGATCGACGGCATTCAGATCATCGAGCGCGGCGAAGGCCCCGACGGTGATGAGGACGAGAAGATCGACCTGGTCACCGGTACGTCTGCCGAGCACATTGCTGCCGGTACGACGGCCGAGGAGGAGGACGCCCGACTGGAGGCTCAGATTGCCGCGGATGCCGCTGACGAGAACCTCATGCCCGAGGCACAGGACGAGGACGACGATATCCTGGGTTCCGACGAGGACGACCACGCATCCAAGCACAAGAAGACGATGATCGCCGCCTTTGTGGTTGCCGTCGTGATTGCTGCCGTGGTCGGCTTCTTTATCGGCAACGGTGGCTTTGGCGGCAAGGGCATTGGCTCGTCGACCCTGACCGAGGACCAGCTCGACTCGACCGTGGCAAGCTATAGCTACAACGGCAAGAAGAGCGATATCACCGCGCGCGAGGCCATCGAGAGCCAGTACAGCCTCGATACCGTCAAGGATAGCGATGGCAACTACACTGCCCCTTCCGCCGATGTCATCCTTTCCTACGTGCGTAACAAAATCCTGCTCGACGCCGCCGAGGACGAGGGCATTACCGTCTCTTCCAAGGAGATGAAGAAGTACGCCGAGGATTCCATCGGCACTTCGGACTACAAGACCATGGCCACGCAGTATGGCGTGTCCAAGGACCAGGCCAAGCAGATCGTCCGCCAGTCCGCGACGCTGCAGAAGCTCTACAAGAAGAAGGTCGGCGACAGCTCCGCAAGCATGCCGACCGCTCCGACCGAGCCTTCTGACGGCAACGAGGATACCGCGAGCAAGGATTACGCCGACTACATCATCAAACTTGCCGGCGACGAGTGGGATAGCGAAAAGGGCACCTGGAAGGGCGCCGATAGCACCTACGCTAAGGCCTTCGCCGACGATGCCTTTACGGCCGATAGCGCTACCTATAAGCAGGCCATGACCGCCTATTACACCGCCTACCAGCAGTATTCCTCGCAGGCTTCGAGCGCTAGCTCCAAGTGGACCGAGTATGCTAACGGCCTCTACGCCAAGGCCAACATCAGCATCTACGGCCTGTTTGCGTAAGGTTTGCCTGCACTACTGCGCGCTAACCGATCTACCTGATTGAGCCCGCTAGAACGGACAACGTTCTAGCGGGCTTTTTGTTGCCGAAATCAATAGGATAGGCCTCGCGCCCGCACAAGCGCTCCATCGGGTTCCCCTAATTCATCTGGGAAAACAACTGCAAACGATTGCAAGTGACCGGTGAACGGTCGAAAACTACCGTTCACCGATAATCTCAAAACTGGTTCTAACTGGTATTAAGTCAAAAAGACCAATTCACATATCTTCACAATGACCTGCAATTTTTCTACACGCTATTTTAGCCGCCCTGTGTTGTTTAGACACAGGAAAAGATCCGATTTTTTGCCAAAGCATTTCGAAACGGTTTCAAAACCGCAGGTAGAAGTGTTAACGACCGGTAAACGGTCGATTTATCACCGTGAGCGGTGCAAAAACGTTTTACCGTATGAATCAACGAAAGCGACCTCTTCTGGGGTGATATAGTGACAACAACACGTCACGTGGTTACTACCAGTTTAGAAACCAATGGTCTTCAAAGAACGCTTTCTAAGAAGCTTTAAGGGCGAGTGCCCGCTGGCTTCCGAAAATCATCGGACTCAGATTGTACACACCTTCGGAAGGGAAATTTGAATGGTTGGCTTTATTCTTACCGGTCATGGACAGTTCGCACCCGGCCTTGCAAGCGCTATCGCTATGGTCGCCGGCGACCAGCCTGCTTTTACCGTCGTTCCTTTTGAGGGCGACCAGGCCGCATCCTACGGTGAGGATCTCCGCGCCGCTATTACCGCCATGCGCGAGGAGTGCGATGGCGTGCTCGTCTTTACCGACCTGCTTGGCGGCACCCCGTTCAACCAGTCGATGATGATTGCCCAGGATGTCGACAACGTCGAGGTTCTGACTGGCACCAACCTTCCCATGGTTATTGAGCTTCTGTTCCTCCGCGGCAATGCCACGCTCGCCGAGCTTGGCGAGCAGGCCGTGACCGTTGGCCAGACGGGCGTCACCGCCCAGACGGTCGCATCCGTTGCCGGCTCCGAGGAAGAGGATATCTTCGGCGACGAGGACGGCATCTAATGGCCGATTTCGGAGCCAACGTCCTGAGCTCCTCGGTCGCCCTTTTAGGCCTGCTTGTCATCATGGGCTTGATTTACACCATCTGGTCGCAAATCAACATGAAGAAGAAGCAGAAGTACTTCAAGGAGCTGCACACCGAGCTCAAGCCGGGTCAGGAGGTTCTTTTCGCCGGCGGTATCTACGGAACCGTCAAAGGCATCGAAGGCGAGAAGGTCCAGATCAAAGTCCGATCCGGAGCCGTCGTAGATGTTTCGCGTTACGCGATTCAGGAGATCAAGTAACTGTCGTCAGCAAATATCGAAAGGAAGCTGATCAACATGGCAGAACCCAACATTCTTCTTACCCGCATCGATAACCGACTGGTTCATGGTCAGGTTGCCACCCAGTGGAACTCCACTCTGGGCTCCAACCTCATCCTCGTCGCCAACGACGACGTGGCGTCCAACACCATGCGCCAGAACCTCATGAAGATGGCCGCTCCCGCCGGCGTCGCTACGCGTTTCTTCTCCCTGCAGAAGACCATCGACGTCATTGGCAAGGCGAGCCCGCGCCAGAAGATCTTCATCGTGGCCGAAACACCGGAAGACGTGCTTACGCTCGTCAAGGGCGGTGTGCCTATAAAGAAGGTAAACATCGGCAACATGCACATGTCGGAAGGAAAGCGCCAAGTCGCCACCTCCGTCGCAGTTAACGACGAGGATGTCGCTGCGTTTAAAGAGCTGCAGGAATTGGGGGTGGAGTTGGAGATCAGGCGCGTTCCGAGCACGCCTGTTGAGGACACGAGCAAGCTCTTCTCGTAATCCTCGTGATCCACGTTGTCAGGAGTGAAACCCTGACGTTCTGTACGTGATATCCAAAGTGCGTACATTCATTTTGAAAGGAGGAGCAAGATGGAATACTCGATCATCCAGATCGCTCTGGTCTTCGTCGTCACGTTCATCGCGGCAATCGACCAGTTTGACTTCCTCGAGTCTCTCTATCAGCCCATCGTCACCGGCGCCGTCATCGGTCTTATCCTTGGCGACCTCAACACCGGTCTTCTCGTGGGTGGTACCTATCAGCTCATGACGATCGGCAACATGCCGATCGGAGGCGCTCAGCCGCCTAACGCCGTCATCGGCGGCATCATGGCAGCCATTCTCGCTATCGCCACGGGCCTCGAGCCCAACGCGGCAGTCGGCCTCGCCATTCCGTTCGCTCTGCTTGGCCAGCTTGGCGTTACCCTGGTCTTCACGCTTATGTCCCCGCTTATGTCCACGGCCGATAACATGGCTCACAACGCGGACACCAAGGGCATCGAGCGCCTGAACTACTTCGCCATGGCTCTGCTTGGCCTGATCTTCGCTGTCGTCGTCACCCTGTTCTTCATCGCTGGCGCTACCATCGGTCAGACCATCGCTTCTGCCATCCCGACTTGGCTGCAGACCGGTCTGTCCGCTGCAGGCGGCATGATGCGCTTCGTCGGCTTCGCCGTCCTGCTCAAGGTTATGATGAACCGCGATATGTGGGGCTTCTTCCTCATGGGCTTTGGCCTCGCGCTCATCACCGTTGCCAACGATTCGCTGGCAACCCCTGCTCTGCTCATCCTCGCTCTCATCGGCTTCGGCATCGCTTTCTGGGACTTCCAGCAGCAGACCGAGCTGAAGGGTGCAGCTGTTTCTGACGGAGGTGACTTCGAAGATGGCATCTAATGAGTATGTGATCCCGGAGCACTACGAGGATCTCACTCCTGCTCCGCAGCTCGACCAGAAGACCCTCAACAAGATGGCTTGGCGCTCCTGCTTCCTGCAGGCCTCGTTCAACTACGAGCGTATGCAGGCCGCTGGCTGGCTCTACTCCATCATCCCCGGTCTGGAGAAGATCCACACCAACAAGAACGACCTCGCGGCTTCCATGAGCCACAACCTGGAGTTCTTCAACACCCACCCGTTCCTCGTCACCTTTGTTATGGGTATCGTGCTTTCGCTCGAGCAGAACAAGGTTGACATCCCCACGATCCGCGCCGTCCGCGTCGCCGCAATGGGCCCGCTCGGTGGTATCGGTGACGCCCTGTTCTGGCTGACGCTCGTGCCTATCACGGCCGGCATCACCTCCAACATGGCCATCAACGGCAACGCCGCTGCGCCGATCATCTTCCTGGTGATCTTCAACGTCGTCCAGTTCGCTCTGCGCTTCTGGCTCATGAATTGGTCCTACAAGCTCGGCACCAGCGCTATTGACGCTCTGACTGCTAACATGCAGGCCTTCACGCGTGCCGCTTCCATCATGGGCGTCTTCGTCGTCGGTTGCCTGGTCGTCACCATGGGTGGCACCCAGATCAACCTCCAGATCCCCAACGGCACCACCCGTGGCCTCTCCGCCAATACCGTGATCGTCTCCGAGAAGGAGGCCGAGAACTTCACCGGTATGGAGGGCATCGATACCGAGACCGCTGAGGCCGGTACCATGGCTATGACCGATGAGGACGGCAACGCCCTCACCGCCACCGATGCCGACGGCAACGCTGTCGAGTGCGGCGTCACCGATCTGGGCAACGGCATGGAGTCCGTTACCTACGGCACCGTCACCGAGGATCCGGTCAACTTCTCTGTTGCCGACACCCTCAACACCATCGTCCCGAAGCTCGTCCCGCTTATGCTTACGCTGCTGCTTTACTACATGTTCGCTAAGCACAGCTGGACCCCGACCAAGGGCATTCTCCTGCTCTTCGTCCTTGGCATCCTGGGCGCTGGCCCGCTTGGTCTCTGGCCGAGCATCTGGTAAGGCTCTAGCTTGAGGGGTGTGTCCCTACGCGGCTCACACCCCGACCCCTTAAGCCATGTGTATGTTAAAAGCCGCGTGCTCGAAAGAGCGCGCGGCTTTTGTTTTCTTGATGATTCGGGTGTGGCGGACAGATAATGCTAAACACCCTAGGTAGTTAGCCGAATTCGAGCAAAAGGGAGGATAGGATGGCAATCGGAGCGCGCAAACAGCCCCTTTACGATCAGCTGGTCGATATTCTGACCGAAAAGATTGACCATGAATATCATGCCGGTGACATGATTCCTTCCGAGCGCGAACTTTCGGAGCGCTATGGTCTCTCGCGCACCACGGTGCGCCTTGCTTTGCAGGAGTTGGAGCGTTTAGGACTGGTGGTTCGGCAGCACGGTCGCGGCACCTTTGTGACCGACCGTTCGGCAAAGGCAACCAATCTTATGCAGTCCTACAGCTTTACCGAGCAGATGCGCGCGATGGGTCGCGACCCCGAGACCACGATTCTCGAGTTTTGCGAGATGGAGGCCGATAAGAATCTGGCCGAGCATATGGGATTGCGTATCGGTGATCGCATTTTTAAGCTCAAGCGTCTTCGTTCTGCCGACAACATGCCCATGATGGTCGAACGCAGCTATCTACCGGTTCGTCAATTTCTGTCCCTAAAGCGACCGCTGCTGGAGCGTAAGCCGCTTTACGATGTGATTGAGCAGGACTTTCAGCAAAAGATTCGCGTGGCCGAAGAGGAGTTCTATGCGAGCATAGCCCGTCCTACCGATGCCCACCTTTTGGGAATTGTCGAGGGCTCGCCTGTGCTCGATTTGGTCAGGACTACGTATAACGAGTCAAACGAGGTTGTGGAGTATACGCTCTCGGTTGCTCGTGCCGATCAGTTTAAATACAAGGTTTACCACCAGCGTAGCGATTAGTGTCCGCATCGTCTCCATATGATGATTCTTTGCATTTAACTGGTTACTACCAGATAACCAACTGAAGTGTATAATTGCACGTCAGAGGATTACTTCTAGAGAGAGGTATTAAAAATGTTCGAGAAGAGTGTCGAGGAGCTCACCGAGCTCGGCGCCCAGATTACCACGGCCGAGATTGCTCAGCAGCCCGAGCTTTGGCGTGATACGCTCAACATCTATCGCGAGAACAAGGAGGCCATCGAGGCCTTCCTGGCCGAGGCTCGCGCTATGGGCGAGGGCCGTCTGTCCGTTGTCTTCACCGGTGCCGGTACGTCCGACTATGTTGGCGATACCTGCGCCCCGTACCTGCGTCACGCTGGCAACACTGATCTCTACGACTTTAAGCCCATCGCCACGACCGACATCGTGAGCGCCCCGCGCGACTTCCTGCGCGCCGAGGATCCCACGCTCGTGGTTTCCTTTGCCCGCTCTGGCAACAGCCCCGAGAGCCTTGCCGCCGTTGCCGTTGCCAAGGAGCTCGTCCACAACGTCAAGTTCCTCAACATCACCTGCGCTCCCGAGGGCAAGCTCGCCGTCGAGTCTGCCGATGATCCCAACGCGCTGACGCTGCTCATTCCGCGCGCCAACGACAAGGGCTTCGCCATGACCGGTTCTTATTCCTGCATGACCCTGCTCTCCACCCTTATTTTCGACACTGCCTCTGACGAGCAGAAGGCCGAGTGGGTCGAGACCATCGCCAAGATGGGCGAGGAGGTCATCTCCCGTGAGCCCGAGATCGCCGATTACCTGGCTGGCGACTTCAACCGCGTGACCTACTTGGGTTCTGGCTCCTTCGGTGGCCTTGCCCAGGAGAGCCAGCTCAAGATCCTCGAGCTCGCTCACGGTCTGGTCGCTACTTCCTACGACACCTCCATGGGCTATCGTCACGGACCTAAGTCCTTCGTCGACGATAAGACGCTCGTCTTCGTGTTCGTCAACAACGACGCCTACACCCGTCAGTACGACATCGACATCCTCAACGAGATCGGTGGCGACGAGATCGCTCAGCACACCATCGCCGTTCAGCAGGAAGGTGCCACCGTCTATGAGGGTGAGTCCTTCACCTTTAAGGGCTACGAGGCACTTCCCGAGGGCTACCTTGCTCTGCCGTTCGTGATGTTTGCCCAGGCTATCAGCCTGCTCAACTCCGTGCGCGTGGGCAACACGCCCGATACGCCGAGCCCCACCGGCACGGTCAACCGCGTGGTTAAGGGCGTGACGATTCACCCCTTCACCGCTTAATCGCGTCCCCCTGTAAGGGCGCCCGTCCGCTCATAACGGCGGGCGGGCGCTTTTTGTTTTTACATGGACCGGGTATAAGTATCACCACGGTCAACTGCTTCAAGAAGCAAGGAGTGCATATGAGCACATACGCAATTAAGGCTGACAAGTTCTTCTTGCCGGCAGGCCCGCAACTGGGCGGCTATCTTATGGTCGAGGACGGCGTCTTTGGCGCCTGGCAGGCCGACGAGCCCTCTTGCGAGATTAAGGACTACACGGGATCGTGGATCGCACCGGGTATGGTCGATACTCACATCCATGGCTTCTACAACCACTCAACTACCGATAACGATCCCGAGGGCATCGATATCAGCTCAACCGAGCTCGCCCGTCGCGGTACCACCAGCTGGCTGCCCACGACGTTCACCGATGGCGTCGAGCAGATCAAGGACGCCTGCGCCGCTATCGCCAAGGCGGACGAGGGCCGCGGCCCCGACTTCTGCGGTGCTCGCATTCAGGGCATCTACCTGGAGGGCCCCTTCTTTACCATGAAGCACGTGGGCGCGCAGAACCCCGCTTATCTTATCGATCCCTCCGAGGAGGTCTTCGATCAGTGGCAGGAGGCTGCGGGTGGTCGCATCGTTAAGAGCGCCATGGCGGCCGAGCGCGACGGAGCTGCCGCCTATGCTGCCGCCCTCAATGCGAAGGGCGTGGTGACCAGCATCGGTCACTCCGACGCCACCTATGATGAGTGCATCGCCGCCATCAACGCCGGTGCCAGCTGCTTTACGCATACCTATAACGGCCAGCGCGGACTGCATCACCGCGAGCCCGGTGTCGTGGGTGCTGCCATGTCCACGCCCGAGACCTACGCCGAGATCATCTGTGACGGCAAGCACGTAAACCCTGCCGCCATCAAGGCGCTGCTGCAGGCAAAGGGCTGGCAGCACACGGTGCTCATCACCGACTGCCTGGGTTGCGGTGGCATGCCCGAGGGCAGCTACACCAGTGGTGGTATGGACGTCATCATGAAGGACAACCTGTGCTGGCTCGCCGACGGCAAGAGCATTGCCGGCTCGGTGCTCACGCTTGCCCAGGGCGTCAAGAACATCGTCGACTGGGGCATCGCCAGCGCCGATATCGCCATTCGCATGGCAACCGAGGTGCCGGCACGCTCCGCGCACATCGAGGGTAAGTGCGGCAGCATCATGCCGGGTCGCGACGCCGACTTTGTCGTGTTCGACCATGAGCTCACCCTCGTCGAGACGTATGTTGGCGGCCAGAGCGTCGGCAACGCCTTTACCGAGTAACGATAGAAAAAGACGGCGGGCCCGAATCTGCTCGGACCCGCCGTATGGGTTAAACGCTCAAAAGCACCTTAACAGTTACAGCTTGTTAGCGATCTTCTTTGCCGTGCGCTTGACGCCGGCCACCAGGCCTCCCGCAGGATGCTCCTTCTCGTAGGCTAGGCGCTTCTCGCGCTTGGCGTACTCTTCGACGATGATGTCGCCATACTCGTCTTCGATCTTGTCGAAGAAGTCGACGGCGCCCTTAATTTCCTCAGCGGTCGGGTGTCCCTTTTGGACACCGCCGGCGAGTTTGAACGGCCCCCACGTATCAAAGCCGGGACAGCCGTAGACGCCCATAAAGATGGCCTGCCTCATGCGGCAGATGCCATCGATATCCTTGCCGTACCACTTGTTTTTGCCACCGTAGGTCATAAGGCCAAACACCTTGTCCTGCGGCTGCAGCACGTTAGTGAGCACGCGTGCCATGTCCTTGTCGATCTCGGAGTAATAGATGCCCGTGGCGACACCGATCAGATGGTATTCGTGCAGGTTGGGATACTCGTTTTTACCGAGCGCCTTGACGTCGAGGGTATCGATCTCGGGATGTGCCTCGACGATGGCGTCCACGAGCTTTTTCGTATTGCCGTGGTGGCGTGAGGCATAAAGGATGATGGTTCGCATAAGAAGGCCTTTCAGCTGTAATTGCATCAATGTCTGTATGGTACCCCGTTGCATGGCTGGGATACCGGACGCATCGATGAACGTGCGGGTTTGTCCTTTGGTCAGGGCCGAGACGGGTTCTTGCGAGCAAAAAGCAGTTGTTCGAAAGGATGGGCAATGGAATACGCTCTTTCCAACGATTCGATTTCTATTAAGGTTTCCACAGCCGGTGGCTCATTCACCTCAATCGAGGCCGACGGTCGCGAGTATCTGTGGCAGGGCGATCCTGCCGTGTGGTCCGGCCAGGCGCCGATCTGCTTCCCGATTTGCGGTGGTCTGCGCGATGGCAATGCCATGACGTTCGCCGGACATCATGTGAAGCTCGCTCGCCACGGGTTTGCGCGCAAGCAGGAGTGGAAGCTGCTGAGCCAGAGCGAGAACGAACTGGCGATGTGCCTGGCTTCGGAGGATAACGCCGCATTGCTGAGCGATTATCCGTATCCGTTTAAGCTCGTTGCCCGCTATACGCTCGAGGGCGCTGCCGTGCGCGTCTCCTACGAGGTGACCAACGAGGGCACCGAAGACATGCCGTTCTTTATTGGCGGACATCCCGGCTTTAGGTGCCCGCTCGACGAGGGTGAGGCCTATACGGACTACGAGCTGCGTTTTGAGAAGGACGAGGCCGCGGAGCTTTGCACCGCCGTTCCCTCGACCGGTTTGATCGACGTGGCCAACCGCTCTAAGAACCCCATGGTGGGAAAGACCCTGCCGCTGTCACATGAGCTCTTCGATTTTGCGGAGACCATCTTTGACGTGCTCGAGAGCCGCCAGGTTACCCTTTCCAAGAAGGGCGAGGACAAGGGCGTTCGCCTGAGCTTTGAGGGCTTCCCGTACCTCATTGTGTGGAGCAAGCCCGAGGGCGATTTTGTGGCGGTTGAGCCTTGGGGCGGCCTTTCGACCTGCTCTGATGAGGATGACGTGCTTGAACATAAGCGCGGCTGCCTTGTCGCCAAGCCCAAGGAGACCGTCGTGCGTTCGTTCACGATTGAGATCCTGTAATTCCGTTTTGTCGACTCGTATCGCGAGGCACAAGGAGCCTGCGAGATAAGGAGCTAAAAATGATCCTCACCGTTACGATGAACCCGTCCGTCGATACGCGCTATCAGCTCGATGAGCTCGTCATCGACGACGTCAACCGCGTAACGCCCGAAAAGACCGCCGGCGGCAAGGGCCTCAACGTGGCTCGTGTCCTGGGCCAGCTGGGCGACGACGTGGTGGCCACCGGCCTGCTCGGCGGCCACATGGGCGCCTACATGGCAGAGCTCATGGATGCCAACGGCATCAAGAACGACTTTGTGCCTATCAAGGACGAGACCCGTATTTGCCTCAACATCCTCCACGCCGGCAACCAGACCGAGCTGCTCGAGAGCGGCCCGACGATTGCCCCCGAGGAGCTCGATGCCTTTACCGCCAAGTTTACCGAGCTTGCGGGCAAAGCCGATGTCGTCACCATCTCGGGTTCGCTGCCCCGCGGCGTCGAGGCGGACTACTATGCCAAGATCACGGGCATTGCCGAGAACGCCGGCGCCAAGGTGCTGCTCGATACCTCGGGTGCTTCGCTCGAGGCCGCCCTCAAGTCTGAGGTCAAGCCCGAGCTGGTCAAGCCTAACCTGACCGAGATCAACGGCCTTCTGGGCACGAGCTTTACCACCGACGATGTGGATGAGCTCCGCGCGGCGCTTGCCTCCGACGCCCGCTTCTCCGATATCCCCTGGGTCGTCGTGTCCATGGGCGCTGCCGGTTCCGTGGGCTTCCACAACGGCCGTGCGTTCCGCGCCAAGACGCCCGATATCCCGGCTGTTAACGCCACGGGTTCCGGTGACTCCACCATCGCCGGCTTTGCGCATGCCATCGCTGCCGGTGCAGACGACGAGACGGTGCTGCGTACCGCCAACACCTGCGGCAAGCTCAATGCCATGGATCCAATGACCGGCCATTTGGTCATGGACCGTTGGGACGAGGTCTACAACGGTGTTGTCGTAACCGAGCTGTAAGAGTTTGGGTTGCGCCTCGGTATTGCTCGCTCCTTGTTTGTCCGTGTGGACGACAAGTGCGGTAGCATTATGCCGGGGCGCGACGCCGACTTTGTCGTGTTCAATCCCGACCTTACCCTGGTCGAGACGTATGTGGGCGGCAACAGCGTCGGTAACGCGTTTACCGAGTAGCCGCCAAAGAAGCGATCCGAAAGGGGATTTAGATGATTTACGGTGCACTGGGCGATATCGAGGAATACCGCGGTATGCTCAAGGGTCTCGACGTGCTGATCGATTGGCTCAAGGAGAACGACCCGGCGGAGCTCGAGGTCGGCAGCCATCCGATTCTGGGCGACAAGGTCTTTGCGAACGTCATGGCTCCCACGACGCGTCCCGAGGCCGAGGCTCACTACGAGACGCATCAGCGCTATCACGACCTGCAGATCGACGTCGAGGGTCGCGAGGCCTTTAAGGTTGCCACGGGCAGCCTGACGCTGGTCCAGGAGTTTGACGAGAAGGACGACTACGATCTGGTCGATTCCGACGCCTCGATCGCCGGCGATCTGGCCGACGACAAGTTCGCCCTGTTCGTTGCCGGCGAGCCTCACATGCCCACGCTCGAGTTCCCGGGCGATGGCGTACAGCCGGTCAAGAAGATCTGCTTTAAGCTGCTTGCAGATGCTTACTGGGAAGAGTAACGCGCTGCTCGGCTGAGCTGTTCGTCTGATGGCGTGATTCCCCTAGGGATATCACGCTAGGACCCCGCCAAACGTGTTTCCCTAGGGGAATCACGTTTGGCGGGGTTTTCTGTTTTTGAATAGGGAAGCTGTTTATTTGCGAAGAACATCGGCTAGCCGCAGGATTGAAATCATCGACCGATAAGTGAGTTCCACCTTTTCGCCCGCAAGCAGTCGTTTCGAGCCAATCTCATCTAGCCCCACAAGCCGAGAGAACAGCGGGCCGCTCATCGTGCCCTCGTCAATTGATTCCCTTATGGTCTTCAAAACGTCCGTATCATGAAGCGATGCCGAGCTGTAGGGGGCAACACGAGCGGAACTCTCAATTAACGACGAGACAAAAGGATGGAGATGCTTTGGACATAGTCCATCAAACACCACATCCCCATTGTCATCCGAGCCGACCAGGCGCCAAGTATAATGATCGACCCAGTCATCTCCGTCATATATGGCGTCCATGAGCAACTTCCCGTCTAGAGAGAGAAACCTATTTGGACATCGGGGCGCAAGACCGCAATCCATATCGGGCCTGCAGCAGCTCCAACCCAACGCACCACATAGGTTCCCTTTCGTACATGTGTATCAATCTGCCCCGAAATGCCGGTGAATGCAATTCCAGACCCGTTTGTCGGATAGCAATCGACGTATTTTGTTTTCCGCTCACAACCTTGTATAGATATATCGTTTCAGCAAAAGAGAAGGAATCGTGGCTATTTTAAATCTATATGGCCAATTCGAGCCCTCACCATGGCAATTGTTGCAGCTGGGTTTCTTTTCATTAAAATTTCACTTTGGTAAATCCCCGCCCCCTAAGCATTAAATCCGAAGTCCACCGAGTGGGCGAATCGGCAACAAAAAAGCCGCCCGAAGGCGGCTATCTTGTGCAATGGAGCCAGCGACCGGGCTCGAACCGGTGACCCCCGCTTTACGAGAGCGGTGCTCTACCAACTGAGCTACGCTGGCGGCCATGTGGTGACGCAACTGAGACGTCAACGGCTGTCTATGATACGGGACATCGCACATCCGTGCAAGTGTTCTGACGGCTTTTCTCACTTTAAATGCACTAATATTGGAGACGTGATGTCTCGCTCTTACGAGTCTCAAACAGAATGGGACTGCCATGGCTCAACCCAAGATCCTTCTCACGCGTATCGATGACCGGTTTATTTACGGGCAAGACGTCGAGCTGTGGAACGAGGCTATGGGTTCCAACCTCGTCCTAATCGTCAACGACGAGATTGCGGCGGATTCGCGCAAGTGGGCGCCTATGAGGGTCGCGGCGCCCGAGGGCGTGTGGACGCGGTTTTTCTCGGTGCAAAGGACCATCGACATCATTCATACCGCAACGCCGCGCCAATGGATTCTCATCATGGTGGCGTCGCCCGCGGATGCGCTCGCGCTGGTCAAGGGCGGTGTGCCCATTACCAAGATCAGTATCGGTCACATGCAAGCAGGGGAGGGCAAGCGTCCCGCGACGCCCACAGTTGCCGTAGACGACACAGACGTCGCCGCCTTCAAAGAGCTGCAAGAACTCGGCATAGAGCTAGAAATCCGCTCCCTCCCCAGCTCCAATCCCGACCCCATTCAACTAGTCGTTGGGGACACCTTTGGCACTTGGGGACGTTCCTTTTAATATGAGCAGGACATTGTCAAGAGGCAAAATCGGGCCTGGCCCCAACGATATGGGGTCAGGCCCTCTCCCTATATCAACCCGTCCGCGGCGACCTCGGCGTGTCTTCCCGACGCTCGTCTTTGCAGTTTAATATCCGCCCGCGGCGATCTCTCGCCGGGCAATCCGTTGCTACGGCTGAGGCTTCTTCGTCGAACCGACAGTCTGCGCACGCGTGTGGCGCCCTGGGCGCTCGCAGAAAAGGGACCTGAGGTTCGCCTCAACGGCTTCGGATCAAACCGCTTCCGGGGTGATCGGCTTATGTGCGGGGGAACGCCCCCCCCTACGCCTCCTCGGCCATGAGGCCGACCGCCCATACCCAGCAGGCGAGCACGCGCGCCGTGGCGACGCTCTGCCGTGGACCCCGCGCGCGAGCAGGGCCTCGCGCCTCTCGACCAGCCTCCGCACGCCCTTGGCGTGGCTCCGGGCGCCCCGGTCCGGGTCCTGGCCCTTGGCGAGGCCCTTCGGCCGAGCGGAGCACGTCGGGTAGTGCCACGCGGCCTCGACCAGAGCCTTCCTCAGGTGCTTGTTGCCGGCCTTGGTGATCGCGCCCCTGCTGTCGCTCTTCCCGCTGGAGTGCTCGGAGGGCGTCAGGCCGACCCACGCCGCGAACGAGCGTGCGTTCGACTGGATAGAAAAACGCCCGTCGGCGGTGGTGCCGGCGGGCGCTGCTGTGCGATATGTTGCGTTGTGGGCTTAGTGCCTCATAAAGTGGTACTCGATCACATTGCTATAGGGGTGACCCGGGCCCACAATGCCCTGCGGGAACAGCGGCTGGTGCGGCGTGTCGGGGTACATCTCTGCCTCGAGGGCAAAGCCAGCGCCCCAGCCATAGTTGGCATCGTCCTTGGCATGTTCGTCGCCCAGCCAGTTGCCGGTGTAGAGCTGCACGCCCGGGGCGGTGGTATAGTAGTCCAGCTCACGACCGGTCCACATCTCCTCGACGTGCATCGCGCGGCGCAGATTACGGCCGTACTGATAGCCATCGATGCACAGGCAGTGGTCGTAGCCACGGGCTTGCTTAATCTGCGGGTCGTCGGCCTCCATGCCAGGCGCGACGGGGTGCAGCTCACGGAAGTCAAACGGCGTGCCTTCGACCGGAGCGATCTCGCCGGTGGGGATGTTCTGCTCGTTGATGGGCAGGTAGTGGGCAGCGTTAGCAACAAAGAAGTGCTCACAGTCCATTCCGGCGTTATGGCCGGCAAGGTTAAAGTACGTGTGGTTGGTCATGGCCACGTAGGTGGCGCGGTCGCTCTCGCAGCCGTATTCGATACGGAAGCAGCCGGTGCGCGTCACGGTAAACACGGCCGTAAAGGTGCGGTTGCCGGGCAGGCCCAGCTCGCCATCCTCAAGCGACGTGGTCATGCGCACGGCATTGTGGACCTCGTCGAGCTCAACATCCCATACGCGCTTGTGCAGGCCGTGCTCAAGATCGCTGTGCAGGTTGTTGACGCCCTCGTTGGCCGGCATATGCCAGTCCGTGCCGTCGATGGTGATCGTGGCGCCCGCGGTGCGGTTTGCCACGGGGCCGATGGTCGCGCCAAAGCAGGCGGGGTTGTCAAAGTAATCCTCGAGCTTATCGAAGCCCAGCACCACATCGCGCACGTTGCCGGGAATGTCGGGCACATCGATACCCAACACGGTGGCGCCATAGTCCATAATGCGAACGCAGATCTCGGGCCCGTTGAGGGTGTAACGATGAACGGGGGTACCGCACGGCGCGGTGCCGAAAAGCTCGGAAGTGATCATTTGGTTCCTAACATCGAGGTATTTCCGACAAACTGTAGCGCGAACAGGCGAGATTATCACTACACCCCACTAAAGCAGGGGGTATTTTTCTCAAAAAAGTGATGATTAGAGCTGTGCGGGCGTTCATTTCTGACGCGCGCGAGTCTGATACAATTTGTTCGTTATTGTTTGAATTGACGTGAGCGTGGAACAGCGAGGACTCATCGTGATTAAAGCGGAGCGACAGGATAAGGTTCGGCAGCTGCTCGAGGAACAGGGAACGGTCTCGGTCAAGGAGATTTCGGATGCGTTAGGTGTCTCGGATATGACGATCCGCCGTGACCTTGAGGAGCTTGCGAGCCTGGGCGAGATCGAGCGCGTGCACGGCGGAGCCCGCAGTGCACAGGGCCGTCCACACGCTATGCTGCGCCATGAGTATTCGCACAGCGAAAAGCGCACGAAGCATGCCGAGGAAAAGTTGCAGATTGCGCGCCGTTCTGTGGAGCTTATCGAGGAAGGCTCGACCATCTTTTTGGGCACGGGCACCACGGTTGAGCAGATGGCCTCGATGCTGCCGGCGTTTCGCCTGCGCATTGTGACCAATTCGCTTTCGGTGTTTAACCTGCTCGAGGCGCGCGAAGACTGCGAACTGTGCCTGGTGGGCGGCGTGTACCGCCGCCGCACTGCCGCCTTTGTGGGCCCCACGGCCGAGGATACCTTGCGTGCGCTGGGCATCGATGCAGCCTTTATCGGTGCCAACGGCATTTTGGACGGCGACGTGTCTACGTCTAACATGGAAGAGGGCCGCATCCAGCAGCTCGCCTTTAGCAAGGCCGACTCGCGCTATCTGATTGCCGACTCCAGCAAGATCGGCAAGCGCGACTTCTACACCTTCTGTCGCCTGGACAGTTTGGACGCCGTGGTGTGCGAGCCGAGTATCTCGGTCGAGGACCGCGCCGCCATCGAGGAGCACACACAGGTCATCTGCTAGCTAACGCTACGGGATTGCCAACAGGCGATGCGGGAGGACTTTTACCTCCTGTCATTGTGGAAACCAGCGCGTCAGCGCTACGCAATATGACGCGCAAATGAGGACCCCACAATCAAATCGTCTCAACCTGTAACATCTAGACGTCCAAAACCGGTCTAAGTGTTACAGATTGAGACAATTCGGCGGGGTCTACCTTGTTTGTCTCGATCTGTAACGGTTAGGACTTAAAAACTCGGCTACGTGTTACAGATCGAGACAAAAGAAAAAGAACATTAGGACTTGAAAATAAAGTTTTGATAAGGGATTCGCCCAGTTAAGACGGTGCGGAAGACAATTGAGATTAGTTTGCCTCCGGAGTCGTAAGCATAATGAGTCAGTTCGATGACCGGAAGTTTTGCAACACCATAATTACTGGCTTCGGAATCGCTAAGCTGACGTGCTCTATAGCTTTCCCTAACAGATTGGATAGACTTGGACAAGTCGTCCATGATTCTGCTAAATGCCTGAAAATCTAACTGGTTATTCGGAACGCGCGACTTTGAAATGAAGAACGTATCAGCGCCTATGAAGCTGCCTTCAAGTTCGTAGGTCAATTCAAGACGCTGAATTTCATCGCGACTTTGACATCCAAATTGTTGGAGCATCATTACGGAAATTGGACGACCTGATGTGAGGCCGCCGAAATGTTTGGTGATGGCATCCGGATCAACGCCATCGCAATGGCTTGCAAAGTCAAAGTCTAAAAGTGAATTGAGCTCGCTAACGCGTTTCGGTGCAACAAACGACCCCTTACCTTGGATTCGATAGATACTTCCACGACGCTCCAGCTCACTCATGGCAAGTCGGACGGTTGTTCTGCTTACGGCGTATTCGTCGCAGAGTTCCATTTCTGTTGGAAGTTTATCGTCTGCTTGATATTCATCGACGATCTGCTTGAGCAGCGCGTCGGTGAGCTGTAAATAGAGTGGCCGTTTTTCGTGTGTATCGAGCATTAGAGCCTCAGTTTGCATGTTGGTTATACCTGATGGTTGCCTCAGTCGGGATGTAACGTGGGCAAGGTAACCTTAACGTATCACAGAGCGGCTCAGCATGACGATCTGATGCCTGTATCCACGAAGGGCTTGTCCGAGCGTGAAGATATTCTGGGGCAGGCAAATACCGTTCATGGAGTCCCCGATATGTTGGAGGTCAGCGCCGGCTGCTTTTGCTGCAAGGCCTATTTTCTTAACGGTCTCGCTGTCGCAGGAGTCTTGACTCGTCCCGTTCGCCGCCATGACGAGAACCTTCTCTTCAATTGACTTGCCTACGTTGTGGGATCGTACAAAGTCTACGATGGCGCGCAGGTCTGCTTCTTGGAAGCAAGGGACGGTGTAGGGGGCTGGTACGAGAAGGATATCGACGCCGAGGTCAACAAACTTGCGCGCAATTTCGAGCGTCATGACAGGTTCCGCAACGCCTGCTCCATGCATTTTTCCGGCTATGATCAGGCCATTGAAATGCTCTTTGGAGAGTTTGATCGAATGGGCGATTGCATCGTTGGAGACGCCAGTTCCAGGGTTGCCTGTGAGGCAAATAAAATCAAATCCGAGTTCGTTTGCCTTTTCTAAGGTCTTGGGAGAGACGCGACGACCCATGGGGATTTCCGTACGGGATTCAGACATCTCTGCCTCGTTATCAACTGGCTCCAGATTGACGCCAATGGGCCTTCCGCATGCTCGCTTCACCCAAGTGACCGGGTTTTCATTGAGATCATCTGGAATACCGGCAATAACTGGATCGAACACATCGAGCGCGTTAAACAGAAGCAGGTCGGCACCTGCGGCACGTTCGATTTCTGCATTAGTAACGCCGCCGAGAAATTGGGAAGAGGGTACGTTTTCCGCCATGATGGTACGTCCCTCGGAAGCCAGAATTGCCTGCTTTAGATCCATGGGTGACGTGGCGGCAAAATCGGATGCGGACATGTTCAGTAATCGTTTGGGCATTGTTACTTCCTTTGACTAGAACGACAGGCTTGTGACATTGTCTCTAATATTGTTACAACAATATATTCAATATGTTATATCCAATCGGTGAACGGTTGCAAGCTTATTGTATTGCTCGGAAAAAATAGCCTTTAGCTGGGAAAACCTTAAATTAATCAACTACCGTTCACCGAATAAGTATTTGAATTCTTGACATATCGACAAAGCGGAAAAAGAATTGGTTATGACAAATCGCGCAAATGATATTACATTTCGCACAAGAACGTATTCACTTACATAAGTGGATACAAACGGGGACGACGACGGTTGAGTCCGGATAAATCGTTGTGTGCCCGGGAATCATGAAAGGATGTGTTATGGACGCTATCGTCAAATTCCTTGAAAAACACCAGGCCCTCTTCGACAAAATCTCAAGGAACATTTATCTGGTGGCGATTAAGGATGGCTTTCTCTCGAATATGCCAATTGTGCTGTTCTCGAGTCTGTTCCTTCTTCTTTCGATGCTCCCTGCCTATGTAGGCATCGCGCTTCCGTCTGAGGTGCTGGATTTCTTTAATAAAATCTATGCATATACCATGGGACTTCTTGGCATTATGGTGGCCGGCACCACGGCGAGCTCACTTGCCAAGTCGATGAACCGCCGCATGCCTTCGGGCAAATCTCTCAACCCCACCTCGTGCATGGTTTGTGCCATGTGCGGCATGTTCTTGCTATCGGTGACGAACGATGTTGTCTCGATTGGCGGAGCAGATACGTCTGTTTTTGAAACCGGCTACATGGGAACCAAGGGTTTTATCGCTGCGTTCGTATCCGCATTCTTGACCGTTAATATCTATAAGGTGTGCATTAGCCATAATGTGACGATCAAGCTCCCCAAAGAGGTCCCTGGCTCTATTGCGCAGAGTTTTCGCGATATCTTTGCGTTTGGGTTTTCGATCCTTGCGTGCGCTTTTATCGATCTCGCGAGCCGTAAGCTGCTTGCTGTGCCGTTCGCCAATTTGGTATTCGCTCTTATCTCGCCGCTGTTCTCCGCGGTCGACACCTATCCTGGCATGGCGCTTATCGAGGGCGCGGTCGCACTTTTCCAATTTATGGGCATTCACGGTGCCTCGGTTGTCATGACTCCGATCAATGCTGCGCTCTACGACAATACCGTTACCAATCTTGCGGTTTACCAAGCAGGTGGACACCCGTCAATTGCTCTCGCGCTGGACTTTACAAACTTCATCGGCGGTCTGGGCGGTTCTGGCTGCACGTTCATCGTTCCTATTATCCTAATCATGTTTATGCGTTCCAAGCAGCTTAAAGCCATGGGCAAGGCATCGATTATCCCGGTGATTTTTGGAGTTAACGAGCCCGTTCTCTTCGGTATGCCGATTGTTCTCAATCCCTATATGTTCGTGCCCTTCCTAGCGGCTCCTATGGTCAACGCTATAATCGGTAAGTTTTTCATTGACGTCATTGGAATGAACGCCCCCATGTATACCATGCCGTGGGCGCTTCCCGGCCCAATCGGTGCATTCCTCACCACAGGTCTTGATGTACGTTCTCTTGTATTGATTGCAGTGCTGTTGGTCGTTGACTTTGTGATTTACTATCCGTTCTGCAAGGCGTATGACCATCAGCTTTGTTTGGAAGAGTCTGCAAAGGAGACTGCAGGAACCTCGGATGCAGATGCTATTGCCGCACAGGAAAATGTCGCAAAAGCTCTCGAGGCGGTAAAGGACAAGGCGGAGCAGATCCGCGTGCTTGTGCTTTGCCAGGGTGCCGGCACTTCGACTCTCTTGGCAAATGCTCTTCGCGAAGGCGCCGCTGCTAAGGGTATCGATCTGGTTTCTCAGTCCGGTGCGTACGGAAGCCACTATGATACGATGGATCAGTACAACGTGATTGTTCTGGCGCCCCAGGCACGCATGTACTATGACGCTATGAAGGCCGATACCGATCGCCTTGGAATTAAACTGCTCACCACAAGGGGCAAGGAGTATATCGACCTTACCAACGATCCCGAAGGTGCAATTGACTGGATCGTTCAGGAGCTGGCTAAATAGTGGATGCACTCCGTCGTTGATTCGTCGGTGTATAGTACGGCCCTGCAGCTTATTGAGCTGCGGGGCCGTATTTCGTTGAGTATCTAATTGAGACAATGAGCGCAACCGTCGTGAGATCGCATTGGCGCTCTCCGAGTCACCGACAAGCTGCCTTCCATCTATGTGACCAATTCGCTTTCGGCCTTTAGCCTGCTCGAGGCGCGCGAGGATTGCGAGCTGTGCCTGGTGGGCGGCATGTACCGTCGCCGCACCGCCGCCTTTGTGGACCCCATGGCCGAGGATACCCTGCGCGCACTAGGGATTGACACGGCGTTTATCGGTGCCAACGGCATTCTGGACGGCGACGTGTCCACGTCCAACATGGACGAGGGCCGCATCCAGCAGCTCGTCTTTAGCAAGGCCGATACGCGCTGCCTCATCGCCGACTCCAGCAAGATCGGCAGGCGATACTTCTGCCCCCCTGCCGGCGCGGGGGTACCGCTTCACAATGACGCGTAAATAACTTTGGGCAACAAGGATGAGGCTATTCTGGGATATGACTAGACTCCGTATTTCGTCTTTATGTCCCTTGAGAATGAATCGTAGTCTTCATAAAGCCCCTCTCTGCTTTCATCCTCGGCGTGGTTTACACGTTCAAGGAGCTTATCCTTTGGAGCCTCTTTCGTTATTGCGGCCTCGCTATCGGGTATTGTGGATTGCAAGAATAGTTCTAGAGCATGGACGTCTTTGAGTATGTAGCCCGTCGAACGACCCGCTCCTGTTTTTTCGATTGCGCTGCAACTAACAAGCTGACCGAGGGTTCGTTTAACGGTAACCTCGCTGATATCGGGGCAGTTGGACCGGATGTCGGATTTCTTAATGACGCCGGGTCTCTGTTGAAATAGAACGGCGATGCGCGCTTGCTTCGACATGGGACGAGTGCTTGATTCAATTAAGGTACGCTGCTCGAGCTGTCGGTAGGCGGCCAGGGTTGTTCCGAGCATGAAACGGATAAAGGGTGCTTCGGTGTTTTGATTTTCATTCCATCCAGTGGAGCTTGCAGCGAGGGCGTTGTAGTAAAGCGCTTTGTTGTCTTCAATAAGTCGTTCGATGCTGATGTAACGCGCAACGTCGTATCCAGTCTTTTCGAGCAACAGCGTTGTAAGGAGCCGGCTCATCCTGCCATTGCCATCGTTGAAGGGATGAATGCTGACAAAATCGAAGATAAAGCGGAGCGATATAAGGAGGGGATCGCAAACTTGGCGAGATAAAGCATCGTTGAGGGACTGGCAGGCTTCTTTAATAAGTCCCGGGGTTGCTAGAGCCGAAGGGGGCCTAAAGCGCACAAATCGATTACCTTGATCGTCAATGGAGACGATTTCGTTATCGCTATCTTTCCAATGGCCTCCATACGAGATTGCCGTGTGCGCCATGAGGTCACGATGCAACTGCAGAATGACCGATGGCGTTACGGGAATGGAATCGTGTTGCTCGTGAATAAGCGACAGCACATCTCGGTATCCAGCGATTTCTTCCTCTGCGCGGGAGCTTGGCTTGGCGGAATACGCCATGATTGCTTTGAGTCTTTTTTGGGTGGTAACAATTCCTTCAAGTCCGTTGGAGGATTGGGTGCTTTGGATCTTAGCTTCCTCCATAAGGGACGATAGAAGCTCGGGTTTGACTTGACTCAGAACAAGCTGACGGCCTTTATGCTCGCGTATCGAGAGGAGGAGGTTGGTGATTGGAGTTGCCTCGAGTTCCGCTGGGACTGTGGTGTAATCGAACTGGCGCATGTGGCTCCTTTCGGTATCACGAACATACTTTCGATATCATAATACCATTAAATGATACCGAAAGTATGTTCGTGATACCGAAAACTAGAAACCATGCTTCATAACTGCTTGGAAAGTTCGGATTTGACTATCTTATTGTCTTGATCTGTAACAGGTAGACGGTCGAAAGTGGGCTACGTGTTACAGATTGAGATTTTTTGACCGGACTCCTGTTTGTCTCGATCTGTAACATTTAAGACCGAAAATCCCAGTTAGATGTTACAGATCGAGACGAATGATCCGCTCGGGCCCACCAAAAACAAAAAGGCCGCATACGAACCCGTGGAGGGATTCGCATGCGGCCGACAGGGGGTATACGGCAAAAGTTAGGCCATGAGCAGGCCGGTCTCCGCGACGTTCTTGTACCAGTACGCGCTTGCCTTGGGATAGCGCTTCTGGGTCTCAAAGTCGATGTAGAACAGGCCATAGCGCTTGTTGTAGCCGTTGGTCCAGGAGAACTGGTCCTGCAGCGACCACACAAAGTAACCGTCGACGTTCACGCCGCCGTCGATTGCCTTGAGGATCCATGCAAGATGCTGGCGCATATAGTCGATGCGAGGGGCGTCGTCGATAAAGCCATCCTCGAAGTCGTCCTTATAGCCCATGCCGTTCTCGGTGATGTAGATCTTCTTGTAGTTGGGGTAATCGTTCTTAATGCGCAGCAGCAGATCGTACAGGCCCTCGGGATAGATGATCCAGTCCCAATCGGTGGTGGGTACGCCTTCGCGCACGCATGACTCGCCCACGCCCTTGAGGAACCAGCGCGAGGAGCCCTTGTCGCCAGTGCCATTGTGGTTGATGTCGTTTTCGCCCTCGGCGGCACGCAGGAACTGGCACTTGTAGGTATTGACGCCCAGGCAATCGTTGTAGGGGAGCGCGGCGGTCAGCGCGGCGATGTCTTCGTCGCGAACATCGAGCTCGCCGCCGGCGATATGGGCCAGCTTGGTCGCAGCCTCCATGGTGTCGGCTGCATAGTGGCCGCGGAAAGTGGCGTCGAGCACCCAGCGGTTGTTGATGACGTCGGCCATGCGGGCGGCCTCGCAGTCGGAAGCGCTGTTGGGATCGAGGGGATACTTGGGCTCAAGGTTCTGGACAATGCCGATCTCGCCCTCAAAGCCGCCCTCATGGAAGGCGACGACGGCCTTGGCGTGGGCCACCATCATGTTGTGCATGAGCTGGAAAGCCTTGTCCAGGCGATACTTCTCGCCGTGCGGCCAGTTGCCGACGATAAAGCTGCCCTCGGCGGTCGCGGGAATCTCGTTAAAGGTAAACCAGTGCTTGACCTCGGTGAACTCGGCAAAGCAGAACTTGGCATACTCGACAAAGGCGTCAATCGTCGTGCGCGTCAGGAAACCCTCGCCGCCGTTCTGGTAAAAGGCCTCGGGCGTATCGAAGTGATCGAGCGTGACATAGGGGATGACGCCGGCATTGTTGCAGGTGGCAAAAAGCTCGTGATAGAAGGCGACGCCCTCGGGGTTAATCTCGCCGGTGCCGTTGGGGAAGATGCGGCTCCAAGCGATGGAGACGCGGATGCCGTTGATGCCGAAGCGCTGGCACAGGTCGATATCGACCGGATACTTGTTGTAGAAATCGCTTGCGGGGTCGGGGGAGAAGCGACCCTGAGCAGCCAGGAAATCGTCCCAGGGCACTTTGCCCTTGCCGTGCGTGCGGGTCTCGCCCTCAACCTGGTAAGCGGCGGTGGCGCCGCCAAACACAAAGCCGTCGGGGAACTGCATGGGGTTGGTCATGAGTCATCCTTTCTGTGGGATTCGAATAGGGAGAGGTGCCCGAACTGGGGATCCGGGCACCAACAGAGGGAGGTAACTAGTCGAGGTTCTCGCGGAGCCACTTGATGGCGCCGGCGGGGTCGCGGGTGAGGTCGATATATTCCTTACCGCGCGGAGCGAGCAGCTTAATGCCCAGGCGATCGGTGTCGGCCTTCATGTCGTTGTAGTAGCTACGAACCTGCGGGGCAAGCACGATAACGTCGTACTGATCCATGATGGCAGTGTGCTGGCCATAGGCGCCTGCGGAGGAAGCAATATTCTCTCCGGTCTGCGCGGCACCTTCCTTGATGGCGTTGGCAAGCATGGCAGAGGTGCCGGCGCCGGCGCACAGGACGAGGACCTTCAGGCCATCGACATCCTTCTTGGCGGATGCGTCGGCGGCGGGCTCGGGCTGATCGGCGACAGGCTTGCTGTCGGCGGCGGCAACGGTCGTCTCGACGGAAGCGGTGGCCTGCTCGACAGCGGGCGCAGAGGCGTTGGCGGCGATGGAAGCGGCACCATCGGACTCGAGACCCAGCTCGGCGGCGCGCTCGGCCTCCTGGTCGCAGAGCAGCTTATCGTACGCCTTCAAGAACGGCAGGTAGATGATGGCGTCCAGCAAGATAATGATCGCGACAAACACCAGAGCGATAAGCTGGAAGTTCGTGGTGATGAAAATGCCGATGGGGGCGGGGGTGGCCCAAGGCACCACGAAGGAGAAGCCGTTCATGCCCACGTTATCGATAAAGAACTTGGCAACACTTACGTTGACGCAGCCGGCGGCAACAAAGGGGACGAGCATGTAGGGGTTAAGGATCATCGGCGCGCCAAAGAGCAGCGGTTCGTTGACGGCGAAGGCAACAGGAACAATCGAGGCCTTACCGACGGCTTTGAGCTGCTTGGACTTCATAAAGAGAATCAGCAGAAGCGGCACGATGAACGTGGCGCCGGTGCCGCCGAACTCACCCACGAGCGACATGTTAAAGGTGAGGGAATGGGCGGGGTGACCACCGGCCAGCAGAACCTGCAGGTTCTCAGCCTGGTTGGCAAGACGGATGGGGTCGATGCCCGGCTGGACGATTGAGGGGCCGTGGACGCCGATGAACCAGAAGAACGCGGTGGCCGCCTGGATAAGGATAAGGCCAGGATAGGTTTCTGCAGCGGTAAAGAGCGGGGAGAGCAGTTTGATAAGCAGCTCGGAGAACGGAACGCCCATGAGGTTACGCACGACGACATCGATGATGCCGCAGATGATGACGGCGCCGCCAAAGGGGATAATGTCGCGGAAGTTCTGAGCGATGGCGCCCGGGACCTCCTTGGGCAGCTTAATGGTCAGATCGCGCGAGACACAGAACTTATAGACCCAAACGGTAATGAACGCGGCGATATAGGCCGAGAACAGACCGCGCGTGCCCATGCTGGTGCAATCGAAGACCGAAAGTTCGGAGCCGTTGAACTTGGTGGTGAACTGCGTAACAGCGAGCAAAAGCATGCTGCACTGGGCGGCCACCATGGTGGAACCGTCGTTGAGCACTTTGCCGGCGGGCATACGACGGTTCATGGATGCCGTGAAGTTCTTGGCAGTGGTGCCGGCAACCATGATGCCCATGACGCCCATGGTGAAGTTGTAGAGCTTGTTGCACCAGTCGATGAGCGGCTGGGGCAGCGTGATGCCGACTACGCCGGGAAGGGTGGCAATGAGCAGAAAGATCGAAGAGGTGAGGACAATGGGCATGCACCCAAGGAATCCGTCCTTGATGGCCTGGAGGTAGATGTTCCTCGAGATCTTCTCAAAGAACGGTTGATGCTTTTCGAGCATCTTTACGATGGCGTCCATAGAGCTCCTTTGCTACTTAATGCGCGATGCATGTGGATGGAACTGATCGTCGATGGATGGTCAGGACTGCCCGGAAACCTTCCTGCTTAAGGAAGGCATTGCGAAATGACAACGTAGGACATTTCGTTAATGACAACGTAAGACATTATTGGAAGAGCAACAAGGATTTACGGGTGAACGGTCGATATTGTCCGATAAACGGCTGATTTGTCAGTCGGGCAGGTAGTGTATGCTAGAACGCAAAAAACAAGCGATGCGAAACCGACTGGAGAAGCAGTGGCAACGATGGACAAGAAAAATGTCTCAATGAACGATGTGGCAGTTGCCGCGGGCGTTTCTCTCAAGACGGTGTCGCGCGTGATCAATGAGCCCGATAGCGTGCGCGAGTCGACGCGCGATAGGGTCCATGCTGCCATGGAGGCGCTTGGGTTCCGGGCGAACTTTGCCGCGCGTTCACTCAAGTTGGGCCGTTACGGGTGCATCGGCGTGGTGATGTTCCACTTGTCGGGCGGCGCCGTGGACATGATTGACGGTATCGCCGATGCCGCCGAAGAGCGTGGTTTTGCGCTTACGATGATCAAAAAGCGGACGGGGGAGAAGATGACCCTTGCCGATGCTGCGCGTAGGATGTCGCAGCTTCCCGTCGACGGCATGATCTTCAACCTGCGTCAGATGGTCGATGACTTTGATACCTTTGAGGCGCCGAAAGACCTCAAGACGGTGATTATCACGCCGATGGAACATCCTAACTGCTCTACCGTTAGTGACGATCAAGAGGGTGGTGCGCGCATGGCGTGCGAGCACTTCTTAAATCGCGGGCACAAGAACGTGTATTTCGTCTCTGGTAAGAAAGAGTCGCTGTCGAGCCAGTGCCGTATGAAAGGTTGGCGTGCGGCACTCGAGGCGCGTGGCATTGAGCCGCCCGAGCCTCTGCAAGGCGATTGGAATGCGGATAGTGGCTATGCCGCGGGCCTTGCGCTTGCCGATAAACCCGATTGCACGGCGGTCCTCGCTGCTAACGACTGCATGGCAAACGGCGTGATGATGGCTCTGCGTGACAGAGGGCTCAGGGTGCCCGACGACGTGTCCGTGATCGGCTTTGACGACGAACTCTACAAGACGATTCCCAACTCGATTCTGACGTCAGTGAAGTTTCGCCACCGCGAGCTGGGCATCCGTGCGCTTAACGAGGTCGTCGCAGGTCTGGAAGCCCCGAGCTCCAGAAGCCGTACGCTTGTGTCGGGCGTGCTGGTCGAGCGTTCCAGCGTGAAGGACCTGCGGGCGTAGACGTGCTCGGCTCGTTCATCTTAATCTGTAACAGGTGGGACCGAAAATCTCAGCTAGATGTTACAGATTGAGATTGAGAGGATTGCCCTGTGCGTTTATCTCAATCTGTAACAACTAGACGTCCAAAACCGGTTTTAGTGTTACAGATTTAGACAATTCGGTCCCGCTTATTCCATTTGTCTCGATCTGTAACAGTTAAGGGTGAAATAACCAGCTAGATGTTACAGATTGAGACAAGCGGCCCCCGAACCGCCTAAAAACGCCGGGGGCGGCGCGCCGTGTGACGTGCCGCCCCCGGCTGAGAAATGGGGACAGGTTATGTGAGCGGGCAACCCCGCCAGTCACTAGTCCAGACGACGGGTCTGCGCCACGTGCTTATACCAGTATGCGCTTGCCTTGGGTGTGCGCTTCTGGGTTTCAAAGTCAACGTAGAAGAAGCCGTAACGCTTGTTGTAGCCATTGGTCCAGGAGAACTGATCCTGCAGGCTCCACAGGAAGTAGCCGCCCACGTTGACGCCCACCTCCATGGCCTTGAGCAACCAGCGCAGGTGCTGCTCGATGTAGTCGATGCGCGGCTGGTCGTCCACAAAACCGTCCTTGTAGGGGTCCTTGTAGCCCATGCCGTTCTCGGTGATGAAGATCTGCTTGTAGTTGGGGTAGCGCTGCTTAATGTAGACGAGCAGATCGAACAGACCCTCGGGATAGATGATCCAGTCCCAGTCGGTGGTGGGGATGCCAGGCTTGTTCACGTGCTCGCCAATGCCCTTGACGCGCCAGCGGCCGGTGCCCTTCTCGCCCGTACCGTTGTGGTGCAGGTCGTTCTCGCCATCGTAAGCCTTCAAGAAACGGCACTGGTAGTTGTTAACGCCCAGGTAGTCGTTGTAGAGCGCGGCCTCGCGCATGATTTCCAGATCCTCGTCTAGGATCTCGATGGTGCCGCCCGAGACGGCAGCCAGGCGGTTGGCGCACTCGAGGGTGTCGGGCGCATAGTCGCCGCGGAAGGTGGCGTCGAGCAAGAACTGGTTTTGCAGCACGTGCTCGTTGTTGGCGGCCTTGATGTCGGCGGGGTCGTTCTCGTTGAGCGGATACTTAAACTCCAGCGACTGAATGACGCCGATCTTGCCCTTAAAGCCGCCGTTGTGGAAGGCCAGCACGGCCTTGGCGTGGGCGAGCATCATGTTGTGCTCGCACTGGAAGGCCTCGGCCAGATGCGCCTTGACGCCACCGGGGAAGGTGCCCTCGATGTAGGTGTTGGAGGCGTCGGCCCAGATCTCGTTAAAGGTGAACCAGTAGGTCACCTGGTCGGCGTACTCCTTAAAGCAGAAGGTAGCAAAGTCCACAAAGGCGTCGATGGTCTCGCGGTTGAGGAAGTCGCCCTTCTCAAAGAGGGACAGCGGCGTGTCAAAGTGATGCAGCGTGACAAACGGCTCAACGTGGTGCTTATGGCACTCGGCGAAGAGGTCGTGATAGAACTGCACGCCCTCGGGGTTAATCTCACCGGTACCGTTGGGGAAGATGCGGCTCCAGGCGATAGAGAGGCGAATGCCGTTGATGCCGAACTCCTCGCACAGCTCCAAATCGACGGGGTACTGGTTGTAGAAGTCCGAAGCGGGATCGGGGGAGAAGCGCCCCTGGGCCTCCAGAAAGTCGTCCCAGGCAACCTTGCCCTTACCGTGAGTGCGGGTCTCGCCCTCTACCTGGTAGGCAGCGGTGGCGCCGCCAAAGACAAAGTCCTCGGGAAACTGCGCGGGCGGGTTGGTGACGCTAGCAGGATTAACGGACATGATGATCCAATCGTCTAAATCGAAGGGCCAGCCGGTCTTGGATGGTCGGCTGGCCCTGGGCGTTACTTACTTCGAAAGTTGCTCACTCACGAAGGCGAGAGACTTGTCGCCGTTCTGGGAGAGCTCGATGTACTGCTTACCACGGCAGGCGACGCACTTGTTGCCCACGCGCTCGCAGTCCTTCTGCAGGTCGGCCAAGTAGCTGGCAGCCTGCGGGGCCAGGACGACCAGGTCAAAGTCAGGGAGCATGTCAACGTGGTTGCCATAGGCCTCGGCAGCGGTCTCAAGATCAATGCCGCGCTCCTTGGCGGCCTTGGCCAGCGCGTTGGCGAGTAGGCCCGAGGTTCCGCCACCCTGGCAGAGCACGAGCACGCGCTTGCCGTTGAGGTCGCTGGTGGCCGTGGCCTCGGTGGCGGGTGCTGCAGAAGCGGTGGGAGCGTCGGCCTTCACGGCCTCGGCAGCAGCGCCGGCGGCAACGCTCTTGGCGTCAGCCTTGCCCTGGAAGGCGTCGTTGAGCTTGGCAGCCTTCTCGGCGTTCTTGGCGGCGAGCTCCTCCTCGGAAATCTCGGCCTCCTCGGCGCACTTCTGGGCGTCATAGGCACGGAAGAACGGATAGTACAGGACAAAGTCGACGACCAAGATAAGGGCGAGCATCACAAAGGCGAGCGGCTGGAAGCCCAGGCCCATGATGGTGCCGATGGGGCCGGGGACGGTCCAAGGCAGGGTGTACATAAAGCCGTTCATGCCCAAGAAGTCGATAAAGATCTTGAGGATCCAGATGTTGGCGATCGGGGCAAAGACAAACGGGACAAAGAAGACGGGGTTGAGCACGATGGGTGCGGCGAACAGCAGCGGCTCGTTGACGGCAAAGCAGACCGGGACGATGGCGGCCTTACCGACGGCGCGCATCTCCTGGGACTTGGCCAGGAAGCAGAACATAAAGACCAGGACGAGCGTGGCGCCGGTGCCGCCCATGCAGACGACGAAGTACTGGGCACCCTGGGTCAGGACAGCGGAAGCGTGCTGGCCAGCCTGGAACGCAGCCAGGTTGTCGGTCATGTTGGCAACGAGGGCGGCGGCGATGGCGGGCTCGACGATCGAGGGGCCGTGGACGCCCACGAACCAGAACAGGCTCATGGCGCCGTAGATCACAGCGAGGCCGATGTAGCCATCGGCAGCGGTGAACAGGGGCTGGAACACCTGGATGACGCCCTGGGCAAAGCAGAAGCCAAAAGCAGCGCGGAAGGCGATGTCAAAGACCCAAAAGACGGTGATGCAAACGGAGAAGGGGATGATGTCCTTAAAGGTCTGCGAAATGTTGGGCGGAACCTGCTCGGGCATCTTGACGGTGATGTTGCGCTTAATGAAGAACTTGTAGATGATGCCAGTCACAAACGCAGCGATGAAAGCGGTCAGCAGGCCCTTGGAACCAAGGTAGGTGGTGTTGAAACCGCTGGCGGCGTCCGTGGCGATCGTGTCGCTCGAAAGGAGCAAGAAGCCGATGATGGCCGCGCACATGCACGAGATGAAGTTGATCTGGTTGTTCTTGGGCAGATCGCGGTTCTGAGCGTCGGCGAAGTGCTTGGCTGTGGTGGCAGCGCAGGCGATGGCCAGGATACCCATGGAGTAGTTGTAGCACTTCCACAGGGCGTTGTTGATGTCATCGGGCCAGTAGAAACCCCAGATGTTGGGGACCGAGGCTACCAGGCAGAAGATGGACGAGAAGATGATGATGGGGATGACGGAGATAAAGCCGTCGCGGATCGCCTTGAGGTACTTGTTGCGGGCGATCGCGTTGAAAAAGGGCTGGCCCTTTTCGATGATGGCGATGAGTTGCTCCATGCAATGCTCCTAAGAGTCGGTGGGTTAGCAACGATGGTAGCTTTTGGCGTTCAGTTGCCAAAATGTTGACGTTGCCATTTTGCGACACAAAAAAAGACGCGAACCGGTGGTTCCTGTGCCTGCGAACCGTCGATTCCCTATGCGTAAACGTTTGAGCCGCCCGGTGGCTCTGTGTTTGCGCAATGGCAACGTTAACATTTGGGCGTCAAAAGCCGTTTGGGGAAGCAAAAATGTCGGTGAACGGTAGGTTTTGGGTGGTGAGCGTATGGTGGGGGAGGCGTTGGATATACTTGAAGGCGTTAAAAATGACTGCGTAGGGTGCCACCAATGGCATCGTCTACATAGAAAGATCGACCTATGGCCGCTGTTAAAAAATCGGTTTCCGTTAAGGATGTGGCGCGTCTCGCGGGCGTCTCGGAGCAGACAGTCTCGCGTACGGTGCACGATTCGCCCAGTGTGCGCCCCGAGACCAAGGAGCGCGTGCGTGCCGCCATGCGCGAGCTGGGGTATCGCCCCAATTTTGCCGGTCGATCGTTGCGCCGCGGTAAGTTTAAGACCGTCGGCGTCGCCATGTTCAACATTACCGGCACCGGCAACCTCGACCGTATGGAGGGCTTTGCCGCCGCCGCCGACAAACACGGCTACGCCATCACCCTCACTAAAGTAGATGGACACCCCTATACCCTCGAGAGCGCATCGTCGCGTATGAGCGCACTGCCGGTGGACGGTATTGTCGTGATTATGAACCGCATGCCGGCGGACTTTGGCACTTTTGAGCCGCTGCCCGGCATGCAGACGGTGCTCGTTACGATGTTGGAGCACCCGCTCTGTTCAACGGTCGATAACGACCAGTTCGATTGTTCGCGCCAGGTGGTCGAGTACTTGCTGGGGCGGGGGCACAAAACCGTGCACTTTATCTCGTGTCCCGAGCGCTCGCTTTCGGGCATGCGGCGCGAGGAAGGCTGGCGTGAGACATTGCGTGCGCATGGCATTGAGCCCCCGCAGCTCGTGCGCGGCGATTGGACGGCACAGAGCGGGTATGCTGCCGGTCAGGCTCTGGCGGACGATCCGACCTGTACGGCCATTTATGCCTCCAACGATGCCATGGCATATGGCTGCATCCGTGGGCTCGAGTCGCGCGGGAAGCGCGTGCCCCAGGACGTGAGCGTGGTGGGTGTTGACGACAGCCTGGGCGATATCGTGCCCGACCGTCGCCTGACCACGGTGCGCTTTGACAACAAGCGCGTCGGCATGTGGGCGGTCGACAAGATTGCCGGCGCCGATGGGGGTGCGTCTGGCGTGGAGCACATGCTGATTCCCGGTGTGCTCGTAGAGGGCGATACGGTGCGCGATTTGCGTTAGGGTGCGGTCCTGTTTGGGTTGCCGCTAACTGTGTTCGATATTGTTTAAATTGGTTTAAAAATCGTTCACGGGCGAAAAGTGACCGTTCATAGCTCGAAATTACGTTTTGAGCTGTTCTATTTTGTTTGAATGTTATTGTTTCTGTCATACACAACGCAGCGCGTATGCCCGGACGCGATGCTCTCCATTGGTTCATATGTGAAAGGAACGCAACATGGCAACCAAAGAAGAAATCTCGATGGTTGGATTCGAGATTGTCGCATACGCAGGTGACGCCCAGACCGATCTGCTTGCAGCGCTCGATGCTGCTCGCGAGGGTGACTTTGAGAAGGCCGAGCAGCTGCACAAGGATGCCAGCGATGCGCTCATCGGTGCCCACGACACGCAGACCAAGCTGCTTTCGCAGGAGGCCGGCGGTGGCGAGATGGAGATGACCTTCATCATGGCTCACGCTCAGGACACTCTCATGACCACTATGATCCTGGAGAAGCAGGCCCGCTTTACCATCGATGCCTACAAGCGCATCGCTGAGCTCGAGGCCAAGCTCGCCTAACGAGCCCTCACAACCAAGTTCCCTTCCAAAAGCTCTGCCGCTACCCGCGGCAGGGCTTTTTCTGTCCTCCTCCAAGTTGCGGTGAAATAGGGACTGAATAGGGGCCGACGGGCGCAAAACAATCCCTATTCCACCGCAACTCATCCGGAGATAGTCATTGGGGACAGTCTTGGTGCGCTCTGTTCGTCTTCCCGTTCGTTTTTTGCTCGGTGGGTATACTTCCTTTCGCATTAAGCCCCGGACTGAGGAGGTATCCAAATGCCGGATAACGGGTCAATACAAAAAAGAGACGCGCACGAGATGGCTCATGGGCGTCCTGTCCAGATAACCGAGCACACGACGGTAACCGAGCTGCAGCCCAGCCTGTCCGATATCGTGTGCGCAAACAAAAAGCTGCAGATTGGCTTTATCGTTGCACTCGTGGTACTGGCGCTGCTGTCGGGCTTTGTAGCTCGTCCGCATTATGCCGACACCAAGACCTGGGACTCCACCATCGAGGTCATCGATCAAAAGAAAGGTAACGTGCTGGCGCTCACGACCTCGTGCGTGGCGCTGTCTGCGGGCATTACCGCGCTGCCGGGTGATACGGGAACACCGGTTGCCGAGCAGCTCGCGCAGCTTTCGGGCAACTTGGGCATCGTGCTTGCCGTGCTCTACCTCGAGAAATACCTGCTGACCATTTTGTGGTCGGTTGGCCTGGGCATCCTGATCCCGTTTGCGCTGGTGCTCCTTGCGGTGTCGCTCGGCATTCACGGGCGCTGGAGCACGAGCGCCGTCCTGCGCCGCGTGGCGACTCGCGTGCTGGTGGTCGCCACGATCGGCATGGCGTTGGTGCCTGCAAGCGTATGGGTGTCGCAAAAGGTCGACGAAACGTATCGAGTGAGCATCGAAGCGGCCGAGCAAAAGGCGGCCGACGCTGCGGGTACGGCAAATAGTGATAGCTCCAAAGCAAGCAAGAAAAAGACCGAGTCCACAGAGTCCAAGAACGTGCTTGAGCAGCTTGCCGACGGTGCCTCAAGCCTGGTCACGTCGGTAACCAGTGGTGCCAAGCAGATGACCGACGAGATCGTGCAGCAGGTGACCGACCTTATCGAAGGCGTCATCGTGATGATCGTGACCTCGTGCGTGATTCCATTGCTGGTGCTCGCGGCGTTTTTGTGGCTGGGGCACACCCTGCTGGGGATTGATATTTCCGGCCCGGCGAACTATTTGACGGGTCGCTTTCTGAGCGCTCCGTCCAAGCACGCCAAAAAGGGCGGGCAGTCCGAGTAGCTAAAACAGCTGTATATACCGGGGAATACCGCCGAAGGGCGGCCGAGACACGTTCTCGGCCGCCCTTTTGTTTGTTGAATACGTGGCAGGGCGGGCTTTCCCCGATTCCAAACGGTCAGCAATCATCCGCGAACGGTATTTGTCAAAAAAGAACAAAGACAAACAAATAATTCTTGCAGTTGATGTTCGAATGTGTTCAAATAAACATGAACAGTGAAGAACCGCACATTCAGATGCCCGGACCTGAACGCGATTCAACACTTCCAAACAGAAACTACGCACCTGCGTATCTCTCAAGGAGGATGTCATGAGGGTTGTAATCGCTTCCGATGCCGACGGTATGTCGATGAAGGAGTCCATCAAGGAGATGCTCATCGCCGACGGTCACGAGGTCGTCGACTATTCCGAGACCCCTGCCGCGGACTTTGTCGATTCCGCGACCGCCGTTGCCAAGGACCTGCTGGAGCACAAGGATTCCCAGGGCTTCGCATTCGATAAGTACGGCGTCGGCTCCTATATGGCCGCCGTCAAGATCAAGGGCATGGTCGTCGCCAACATTTCCGACGAGCGTTCCGCTTACATGACCCGCGAGCACAACGGCTCGCGCATGGTCACCATGGGCCCGGGCGTTGTGGGCACCGAGGTCGCCAAGAAGATCGCCCGCGAGTTCCTGCGTGCCCAGTACGCCGGCGGCCGTCACCAGATCCGTGTCGACATGCTCAACAAGATGGCCTAACGAGAGCCACCGAGAACTCGAACTTCTACCTCAACTTGTGAATTCAGACGAAAGGACGTTCTGATGAAGAAGACCATCGCAATCGGTTGCGACCATATCGTTACGGACGAGAAGATCTATCTGGCCGACCGCCTGGAGCAGGCTGGCTACAAGGTGCTCGACTGCGGCACCTACAGCCACACCCGTACGCACTATCCCATCTACGGTAAGGCCGTGGGCGAGGCTGTTGCCAGCGGCAAGGCCGACTTTGGCGTGGCCCTGTGCGGTACCGGCATCGGCATCACCAACGCCGTCAACAAGGTTCCCGGCGCCCGCTGCGCCCTGGTTCGCGACATGACCTCTGCCCTGTATGCCCGTCGCGAGCTCAACGCCAACATCGTGGGTTTTGGCGGCAAGATTACCGGCGAGTTCCTGATGGCCGACATCATGCTTGCCTTCCTGGAGGAGCCCTACGAGAAGACCCCCGAGCACGATGCCCTGATTGCCAAGATCGATGCCTGCAATAAGGCCGACGCTGAGGCTCAGGCTGACCCGCACTTCTTTGACGAGTTCCTCGAGAAGTGGGACCGCGGCGAGTATCACGACTAAGGAGGTTCCGGCGTTCTACCGAACGCCAGACCAGTCGACGCTGCGAAGCCATCTGGCGGGCAATCTGCCGTTCAGCTTCGACGGCATGACCAGAAGGTCAATGCCGTCTCGCTTCGCGGCACCTTGCCTCGTCAGTTGGCTTCTCGCTGACGTTGGTGCTATCTGCAGAATTACCTCTGCTGAAATATGCTGCCTTAAGGTCCAAATGACGGCTCGCGTTTCTGTGAGGGGGCGCGGGCCGGTTTTCTATCAGCCCTATTGACTTGGCGGGCTGTCGTAAGAAAGGGAAGGCTCCTATGGAGTTTGTTCTTGATAACGGTTCTATCCGCGTAGCACTGAGCACGGCGGGCGGCTCGTTCACCTCAATTGTGGCCGACGGTCGCGAGTATCTGTGGCAGGGCGATCCGGCGGTGTGGTCGGGCCAGGCACCTATTTGCTTCCCGATCTGCGGCGGTCTTCGTGACGGTCGCGCAATGACCATGGGCGGCCGCGAGGTAAAGCTCGCCCGCCACGGCTTTGCGCGCAAACAGGAGTGGAAGCTCGAGGAACAGAGCGACAACATGGTTGCGCTGAGCCTAAGCTCTACCGACCATGCCGAGTTGCTCGAGCAGTACCCGTATCCGTTTAAGATCGTTGCTCGTTACACGATCGATTCGGAAAAGGTGGCCGTGTCGTACGAGGTGACCAATGAGGGCACCGAGGACATGCCGTTCTTTGTGGGCGGTCACCCTGGCTTTAAGTGCCCGCTCGACGAGGGCGAGTCCTATGACGACTACGAGCTTCGTTTTGAGCAGCGTGAGGCCACCGACCTCTGCACTGCCGTTCCCTCGACGGGCCTGATTGATGTTGAGCATCGCAGCAAGAACCCGATGGTTGGCCATGACCTGCCGCTGACCCACGAACTCTTTGACTTCGCAGAGACCATCTTTGACGTGCTCGAGAGCCACGTGGTTACGCTTACCAAGAAAACCGAGGACAAGGGCGTGCGCCTGACGTTCCCCGATATGCCATACCTGATTGTGTGGAGCAAGCCCGAGGGCGACTTTGTGGCCGTGGAACCGTGGGGCGGCCTGTCCACCTGCTCCGACGAGGACGATATTCTGGAGCACAAGCGTGGCTGCCTGGTGGCCAAGCCGGGAGAGACCGTCACCCGCGGCTTTGAGATCGAGATCCTTTAACGAGCTATCGTATGTTTGGGGCGGGTTATGCCGCCCCGGAACAGGAGTTCAACATGATTCTGACCGTTACCATGAACCCGTCGATTGATACGCGCTATCAGCTCGACAAGCTGATCATCGACGATGTTAACCGTGTGACACCCGAAAAGACCGCTGGCGGCAAGGGCCTCAACGTGAGTCGCGTGCTGCTGCAGCTGGGTGACGACGTGCTCGCGACCGGCCTGCTCGGCGGCCACATGGGTGCCTATATGGCCGAGCTTATGGATGCCGACGGCGTCAAGAACGACTTTGTGCCTATTGCCGGTGAGACGCGCATCTGCCTGAATATCCTGCACGAGGGTAATCAGACCGAGCTGCTGGAGAGCGGCCCGCAGATCGCCCCGGCCGAGCTCGAGGCCTTTACGGCCAAGTTCGCCGAGCTCGCAGCGAAGGCGGACGTCGTGACGCTTTCGGGCTCGCTGCCGCGTGGCGTCGATGCCGGCTACTATGCCGAGCTCGTCAAGATCGCCGAGGAGGCGGGCGCCAAGGTGCTGCTCGACACCTCGGGCGCATCGCTGGAGGCCGCGCTGGAGTCCGACGCTAAGCCTGAGCTCGTAAAGCCCAACCTGACCGAGATTAACGGCCTGCTGGGTACGTCCTTTACGACCGATGATGTCGATGCCCTGCGCGAGGCGCTTGCCGCCGATGACCGTTTTGCCGGTATCCCCTGGGTTGTCGTTTCGATGGGCGCTGCCGGTTCGGTGGGCTTCCATGAGGGCCGCGCGTTCCGCGCCAAGACGCCCGCGATTGCGGCTGTGAACGCGACGGGTTCCGGTGACTCGACCATCGCCGGCTTTGCGCATGCCATTGCGGCTGGTGCCGATGACGTCACGGTGCTCAAGACCGCCAATACCTGCGGCAAGCTCAACGCTATGGATCCCAAGACCGGCCACCTGGTCATGGATCGCTGGGACGAGATCTACAACAACGTTGAAGTAACGGAGCTTTAGAGTTACGCGGTTTTACCAAACCGCGTAACGGCTCGACGCTGCGCGGGCCGCATTTGGACAATCTGACGTTCAACTTCAAGGGCGCGAC
>ENA-UAOK01000110-UAOK01000110.1-human-gut-metagenome-genome-assembly--contig:-NODE-110-length-48538-cov-18.934059_pt1 | contig 48538 bp, 32 predicted proteins | sample MGYA00243467_ERZ654553 | MGnify/ENA primary metagenome ERZ654553 (study PRJEB26926, sample SAMN06164886) | human gut metagenome | biome: ENVO:00009003; feature: ENVO:2100002; material: ENVO:00002003...
CACCGGGCCTTCCGTCTTCTCCAACTCCAGAAAGTGGGCGGAGAAGGCTTCTTCCATGGCCGTCTCACTACTGTCCTCTTCCCGCCATCGGGCGAGGTTGAAGGACTGGAGTGTGGCGTGGATGGCCTTGCCGACATGCGGGGCAACCGTCGTCGGCTTCCGTATCTGTGCTACCCTCTCGAAGAAGAAGCGCAGAGAACACGACAGATACGATTTGACCGAGGAGGGAGACAGGTAGTCCGGGCGGATGGCAGAAGGAGAAGAAGCCTCCGAAGGAAATTTGTTCACCAATGCGATAGCCGGGTGCAGGGAGGATGAACGTATGGGACAGGTTACGGGAGCAATCATAGGTCAGTACGGGTTGGAGTTACCGGCATAGGTCGTAGCGGGACGGCGGGTGTAGTTGTTCCTGCCTGATGCCGAACGTTTGGATGTCGCACCGGAGCGGTTCATCAGTTCGTCGATTAACCCGGAGGCTTCCATGCGGTTGAGCATGGCAACGGACTTGTTGAATCTCCGGGAAGCCAGTTCGTTCAGGGCAGAGTCATCCAACCCGGCCTTCCCGGCCAGTTCCAGGATGAGAGACTGTTGCTTCTCCGAGAACTTCCATGTGGGAACGGTTGCAACAGAGGTCTCGGGAGCGCTTGCAGGCGGTGTTTGTTTCACGGATGATGTGGATATCATCTGTGAGCAGGAAGCCCCAAGGGCAGGCCTTTGCGTGACCTGTGAGCCGTAATGTTCGTCAGGAACGAACCCGACCTGTTGGATCCGGGCGTCGACGGCAGTCTGAAGGGAGCCGTAGAGCCGCTCGGTTTCCGCAGCCAGTTCGGATGTGTGGGTGATTTCGGTTTCGATGGAGACCTCGAACTGGTGGGAGGAATATCCCGGCAGTCCGAGTCGTTTGCTGTAGTTGGCGATGAGTTTGATAGCCATGATGGTGGTTCTTTCGTTGTTGATGGATGGATACAGAAAAACCGCCATGCCCCGGGATGGGACCATGGCGGCTCTTCGAAGGATGACAGGCAGGTAAATCCCTGTGTCTGGTATATATGACGGGAGGGAAGGTGTTATTTCAGATGAGAAAGAGCTTCATATCCCGTTGTCCCGGGAAAGTGGACATGAACTTGTCGTACCCGGAACCATGAATCGTAGTAGCTGTCTTGGTCAGCTGATGCCAGTAGGAAGATCGCATGAACAGTATTTACGAGCCAGGTAAAGACACGAAGTTAAATCAGAATTGGCGCAGCCTTCTCCCGGAGATACTGTGGATCCACAGTTAAAGAGAAGGATCATCTCCATTTGGCAAATGGACGGAAGTTTTCTTTGATACCTGACCGGAGAACATGGAAACTAAATCCATTACCCGCGGATTCTGTTTTCCCTTGAGCCAAACCGCCCAGAGTTCAAAATTCAACCGCTCACGGGGGTCAGACAGTTCCTTATATAAAATTTGGTTCCTTACCGGTGCCGAAAATTCACGAGGCAACAGAGTCATGCCGGAACCGGAACCTACCAGCAACAGCATTTCCGCCATATTTGTAACTCCCCTGAATTTCAAAGTTTCCAGAACGTCTTCCGGAAGAAAATTCCGTATTTCCTGATAATGCAGTCCGCCTTTTCTGTTCCCCATATACAGGAAGGTTTCCCCGGATATATCCTTGCTGGTTAATGATCTCTTGCGAGCCAAGGGGAGCTCCTTTCCTAAAAAAAGTTTCATGGGAGATGAAAAAATCCGTCGGGTCTTGAACCTGGGATGGGAAGGAACGTTATGCGCTATGACAAAACCAATCTGGATTTTTCCCTGAAGAAGCGCGTCCAGTTGCTGAATATCCGGTATATCAGCAAGCTCAAATTTGAGTCCGGGATGTTTTTTGCAAAAGGCGGATATTGTTTCCATCAGGGTAGCTATTCCAAATGGTCCCGGTGTTCCAATAGTAATTATCTTGGTCTCATCCGAAATAGTTCTGGCCCTGGCTACCATCTCTTCTGCTTTCAGCAGAAGATTCCTTGCATCATCCAAAAAAGCCTCTCCCGCAGGAGTCAGCCGAACGCCCGCCGTATTCCGCTTGAGCAGAATCACTCCTATGGAATCTTCCAGATCCCTGATCTGCTTGCTTAATGCAGGATGGCTGACATGCAGCTTATCTCCGGCCCTGCGGAAATTCAATTCTTCGGCCACCGTGATGAAGTATTTTAAATGGCGGATTTCCATGGTCGTTTCTCTGGTAAGTTGCAGTTACCAACACGGTAATATCAAAGTCATTCCCGATTTTCGAACAAAACGATACTTTACAGCCATGAGAAATTCTCCACCCAATCTGCCGTCACTTCTGTCCCGGTTCCAACGGCAAGCCAAGGCATGCGCGTCTGCACCGGCAACCGTATTGGCCGTGGCCTTGATGCTGCTGACCGGCTGTACTCCATCCGAGGAAAAAGCGGATGGGGCTGGCGACCCCATGCGGAATAGCCCTCTGGAAGTCGGGACACTCACGTTGGACACAGAGGAAGTCGTCATCACGCAAGAACTTCCTGCCCGCATTTCTTCGCTCCGCGTTGCCGAGGTCCGTTCCCGCGTTGACGGCATCGTCCAGAAGTGCTGCTTCGAAGAGGGCGCCTTCGTAAAAGAAGGAGAACTTTTGTATCAAATCGACGATGCTTCATATAGAGCGGCAGCCAACAGGGCCAAAGCGGCGCTAGCCAAAGCCCGATCTAATCTGGAATCCGCCGAACTGAAAGAAAAACGTTACAAGGCCTTGCTCGGAAACCGTGTCGCCAGTCAACAGGAGTATGAAGATGCCAAGGCTTCCCTGCTTGCCTGCCAGGCCGATGTCATGTCGGCCGAGGCTGATTTGGAATCAGCATTGATCGATCTCAATTATACCCGCGTAACAGCCCCTGTAAGTGGCCAAATAGGGAAATCGGAAATCACGGAAGGAGCTTATGTCCGCAAGGACGAAGCCACTCTCATGGCTACTGTGCGACAAAATGATCCGGTTTATGTGGACATGACCCAGTCCAGCGCTAATCTGGTACAGCTTAAACAAGCTCTTCACAGCAATGAACTTCACCGGGCCGATTCGTCGGATACGGCAAGAGTCACTCTGGCCCTGGAAAACGGCGCCGACTACGATCAGGAAGGGATATGGAAATTTACCGACACCGTCACCAACGCCAATACAAGTTCCGTCACCATCAGGGCGGTATTCCCCAACCCGGACAACTACCTGCTTCCTGGGATGTTCGTTAAGGCCTTCATTGTAGAGGCCAGAAAGGAAAACGCCATTCTCATTCCGCAGGCGGTTGTCATGCGTGATACCAAAGGAGAACCATATGTTTATATTGCAGGCAAAAACGGAACCGCTGAACAAAAAAGCATCGAGATATCCCGTTCCATGGGAAATCGGTGGCTGGTCAATTCCGGACTCAACAAAGGCGACAGGATCATTGTCGATCATCTGCAAAAAATGGCCGATGGCGTGCCAATTGTTGTTGTCGATGTTTCCGGCCAGGAAAAAGGCTCCGGGGAACATTCATCAAATGCCACGGACTGTTAACTTGATGCATTGACTGTATGATGTCCCGTTTTTTCATCGACCGTCCTGTCTTTGCGTGGGCGCTTGCCATTGCCGTCATGACAATAGGGCTTGTCTCACTGCTGCAAATGCCCATTGAACAATACCCTCGCGTCGCTCCTCCCAGCGTCACCATTGAAGCAACCTATCCCGGCGCCTCCGCACAAACTGTTGAAGACAGCGTTGTTCAGGTTATCGAACAACAGCTCACCGGACTCGATTACCTGCGCTATATTGAATCGGAAAGCGATTCCACCGGCAATGCGAGCATTACCCTGACCTTCAATTCGGAGGCTGACCCCGACATTGCCCAGGTTCAAGTGCAGAACAAGGTTCAGAGCGCTACTTCCATGTTGCCTCAAGCTGTACAAAATCAAGGACTCACCGTCAAGAAGGCCTCCGGCAACTTCCTGATCATTATTGGATTTTATTCCGATGACGCTTCGCTTTCCGCAGAAGAGATTGACGATTACGTCATGAGTCATCTGAAAGATCCGCTTAGCCGTATTCAAGGCGTAGGTAACATCACGACATTCGGCGCCCAGTATTCCATCCGCGTCTGGTTTGATCCCTACAAACTGGTTCAATACAATCTTACTACTTCAGAGATCATTGACGCCATCAAATCACAGAATGCCCAGATATCCGTCGGTTTGCTCGGTGCCCGGCCTGCCATGGAAGGGCAGCCCCTTGACATTACACTGGCTACCCGTGGACGTCTGCATACAGCAGACGAGTTCAAAGATATCGTCGTACGGGCCGATGCCGATGGATCCCAAGTAAGGCTTGGCGATGTGGCCCGGATTGAACTGGGTAGTGAAAGCTATTCCACGATAGCTCGTTTCAACGGCAAACCAGCTTCCGGACTAGCCATCATGCCGGCGGAAGGAGCGAATGCGCTGGAAACCGTCGCGGCCATCAAGGCGAAAGTTGCGGAACTGTCCGAGTTTTTCCCGAAGAGCCTCAAGGTGTCTTACCCGATGGATTCGACGCCATTCGTACAGCATTCCATCAAGGAAGTGATCAAGACTCTATTTGAAGCCATGATCCTTGTCTTTTTCGTCATGTACCTGTTTTTGGGCAGTATCCGGGCCACTCTTGTGCCGACTTTGGCCATCCCCGTTGTTCTGCTCGGCACGTTCGCTGTTTTGGCGGCGGCGGGTTTCACATTGAATACGATGACTCTGTTCGGCATGGTTCTGGCCATCGGTCTTCTCGTGGATGATGCCATTGTCGTTGTAGAAAACGTGGAACGAGTCATGGAAGAGGAAGGGCTTTCCCCGCGCGAAGCCACGCGTAAATCCATGAATCAAATTTCGGGAGCGCTCGTCGGAATAGGTCTCGTCATCTGTGCTGTCTTTATTCCGATGGCGTTTTTCGGAGGTTCCAGCGGCATCATTTATCGTCAATTTGCGATGACCATTGCCATCTCAGTCGCTCTGTCCGTCGCCGTGGCTCTCACATTCTCACCCGCATTGTGCGCGAGCCTTTTGAAACCGGCCCAACAAGGAGGACTACAAGCCCGCCGAGGATTCTTCAGCTGGTTTAACCGTATGTTCAACCGGGGCGCAGACAAATACGCGGGCGTGATGCAGAAGGTTCTGTCCCGGGGAGCAAGAGTGACAGCCATCTGCGGTTTGTTCGTCATTCCGGTTATTGCCCACATGTACAATAATTTGCCGACCAGCTTCCTGCCTCTGGAAGACAAAGGGTTTCTGCTGGCGATGTCTCAGCTGCCCGCGGGAGCGACCAGCGAACAGTCCCTGCGTGTTGCAAACAAGATTACGGAAGGTTTTTTGACGGAAATGCCCGATTCCGTGGAGGACGTGTTTGCAACGGTAGGATTCGGTTTTGGCGGTTCGGGCCAGAACCAGCTCGCCTGTTTCATTAAACTCAAAGATTGGGAACAGCGCAAAAATCCGGGGCAAAGCGCGAGCGGCATTCAGGGTCGGGCGATGGCCATTTTTTCCAGGATTCGTGAAGCAAGTACATTTGTCATGGTTCCGCCTCCGATTCAAGAGCTGGCCAACTCCAGCGGATTTGAACTTTACCTGATTGATAACGGCAATCTTGGTCACGACGGTCTTGTCGCGGCCCAGCAGCAGCTGATCGCCCTTGCCGCAAAACACCCCTCCCTGCGTTCTGTCCGAAGCGGTACGCTTGATGATAAAACCGATCTGCGGCTCGATATCGACTACGAGAAAGCCGGGGTCCTGGGAGTATCGGCGGAGACCATCAACAACGAATTGTCCCATATCTTTGGAAGCACCTATCTGGATGATTTCATCGACCGTGGACGAGTGAAAAAGGTCTACGCTCAGGGTGACGCTCCCTTCCGGATGCAGCCTGAAGACATCACCAACTGGTATGTGCGCAATGAAGACGGTGATATGGTGTCCTTTTCTTCTTTCATCACGGCGCAATGGCAGGCGGGGTCTCCAAAATTGACGCGTTTCAATGGGGTTTCCTCCATGTCCGTCGCAGGAGAAGCAGCCCCCGGATACAGCACGGGGCAGGCCATGGACGCAATGGAAGAACTGATCCGTCAGCTCCCGGCAGGCATCGGTTATTCCTGGATTGACAGTTCCTATGAAGAACGGCTGGCTGGCTCCAACACCATGGCTCTTTACGGCCTGGCGCTCCTTTTTGTCTTCCTCTGCCTCGCTTCTCTTTATGAAAATTGGGCCATCCCCGTTTCCGTTCTGCTCATCATGCCCTTCGGAGCATTCGGCGTACTGGCGGCATGCGGCTTGTTCGATTTGCCCAACGACGTCTATTTCCAGGTGGCTCTTATTACTATTATCGGCCTTACGGCCAAAAATGCCATTCTGATCGTGGAATTTGCCAAGGAAGAATACGATCAGGGTAAAAACCTCATTGCCGCAACCGTCCATGCCCTGCGCCAACGTGTGCGGCCCGTGCTGATGACTTCGCTCGCCTTCGGTCTTGGTGTTCTCCCCCTGGCCGTCAGCAGCGGCCCAGGTTCCGAAACCCAGAACGCTGTCGGCATCGGGGTTGTCGGAGGAGTGCTTGCCACAACGATTCTTGGCCTGTTTTTCATCCCCGCCTATTTTGTCAGCATCCTTCAATTATTCCGCGTAAAACCCAGACAACTCCCCGGAGAGGCATCGGATTCTGCATCCGTTTCCGAATCTTCCTCCAGCCACGGAAAGGAGACTGCCCATGTGTAAGAAATTGCCACATCTATTATCGGCCGGGATTGCGGTCTCCCTCATGGGTGGCTGCTCATTTATCCCGGAGTATGAACGCCCGGAATCTCCCGTACCCGGAACATATCCGGGAAGCGGAACTTTGTCTGAACATGTGTCTCCGGTAAGCTGGCGGCAGTTTTTCCTGGATTCCCGCTTGAGACAATACATAGCTGATTCCCTTGACAACAACCGCGACCTCCAAATTGCCGCCTTGAAAGTAGAACAGGCACACGCTCAATACCGTATTGAAAAGTCCGCCTTGCTGCCATCCGTTAATGGATCAGGAGCCTTTACCCGGGAACGCGCCAACAATTCCACCGGAAACCGGTACAATGCTTCAGTGAACCTGACTTCCTATGAAGTTGATTTGTTTGGCAAAATCAGGAGCAGTGCACAAGCCGCCCTGGAAGATTACTTTGCTCTGGAAGAAACGCGCCGCAGTACGCAGATTGCGTTGATTGCACAGGTTGCCGTCCAGTACTTTGCCTATCTGGAGTATGCCGAACAACTGGATCTTTCCCGCAAAACGCTTGATACTGTACAAAATTATGCAGACATGACAAAGCGGAAAGTCCAGTTTGGGAAAGACCCGGAAAGCAACTTGGCCATGATGGATGTCCAGATTGAAACGGCCCGCGCCAGCGTACATGCTTACAGCCGTCTCATGACCCAGGCGGCCCATGCCCTTGAAGAACTGACGAGCAAGCCGATTGTCGGAGAAAAAATGGCAAGCCGTTCCCTGGAAAGACGTTACCTCGTTGCCGATATTCCGGCGGGACTTCCTTCGAATTTGATCACGCGCAGACCCGATATTCTGGCCGCCGAACATGCGCTGCGGGCGGCCAATGCCAATATCGGGGCGTCCCGGGCCGCATTCTTCCCCAGCATTACGCTCACCGGCAGTATGGGTGGGGAAAGTTCCGAACTTTCCAGGCTTTTCGACAAACCAGGACGTGCATGGTCTTTTTCCCCGCAGGTTTCTCTCCCCATTTTCACAGGAGGCAGAAACAAGGCCTCGCTGGATGCTTCCAGAATCGGCAAACGCATTGAAATCGCCAATTACGAAAAAACAATTCAGACCGCCTTCCGGGAAGTGTCGGATGCTCTGGTAGCCCGGCGTGAATACCGGAAGCAGCTTGAAGCGCAACAGGCGCTTGTTGCTACGCAACAGAGGAGGTTGGAATTCTCCCAGATTAAATACAACAACGGCATCACTGGATACCTTGACGTACTCACGGCTCAGCAGGATCTTTTTTCCGCCCAACAGGATCTGATTTCCATTCGTTCCGCCCAACTCCAAAATCTCGTGATGCTATACAAAGCTTTGGGGGGAGGATGTGAATAACACACTCCTTCCAAATTAGGATAAATATCTTATTTACAAATCTTTCGAGAAAGGCTTTTGATATTTTCTACCCTGTACCTGTCAGATGCCATCCGGGGGAGAGGAGTCAACGATACCCCGTCGCCTGGCATGGACATGCTGAGTCCATTTTTTAGCTCTGCGGTATTTGCGGACGGCATCGCCGATGATATTGAGTTGTCCCTTCATGTAATGAAGGTGTTACAATATCAGGATAACTTTCAGTAGAGGGAACGATACTGTTACATTCAATAGAGGCTTCAGACGGGTTATAGAAAAATTTCCAGTTCAACTGCTCCATGAATCTACCCATTGAGTCTGTAGGAAACCTGAAAGAGAGCGAATCGCTATTTTAGAAAAACAGATGAACTTAAAATAAGCGGTCCGGCTATTTTAGGTTAATCATAACCGTATGAACAAGAATCATACGGGAGATTATGAATTTACGACAACTGATTTCCTGGCGATTCTGTCGTAACTAAAAGAAAGCCCCCATGAGAGAGACTTTCTGATTTTACCTGTCCTACACCTGCCACACATCCTCCGGGGGAGGAGTCAGAGATACCCCGTCACCCGGCATAGACATACTGACCATTCGGACGCTGCGGCTCAGCCATGCGAACAGTTCCGTGAACTTCTGATCGTTGATTTGCATGGGAGGCCGTCCCGGGCTGATGAAGGAAAGCTCCGACAGGTCAGCGCGGCCAATACCGAAGACGAACACGCTGAGCTTGCGGCTGGCCGACAGTTCTTTCAGATGTTCCTGCAATTCCCGGTGCCGGGCGCTGGTTGGTACTCCGTCCGTCATCACGACAAGCCAGGGCTGGTAGTATTCGACCCCGTGTTCCTGGTAAGTTCTCTTGCGACTGTCAAGTTCGGTCAGAGCCAGCTCGACGGCTTCGCCAAGGAGTGTTTCGTTTTCTCGGGATGTGGTGATTTTAAGATCTGAGTCCGATTCACGGATCGGGCCGAATTCTTTCACTGTCGTCGTTGTCCAAGCGAATGTGATCACCGCTACGTCAGCGGCCAGTTTTGCCAGAGGATCGGCAAGAATGTCGCTGATGAACCACTGAAGGCCAGTATTGAGTTCGTCCATCCGGGTGACAATGTTGTCTCCCGTGACGATATTCCAGTTGATCCCGTCAGAATACTCCTGACGGACGATGTGTTGGTTGTCGCCCCGGACGATGCCGTTCATACTGCTGCTGGCATCCAGCAGGAAGAGAACGGGAAGCCGGGCGTTGGTGTTGTTACCGAACTCGCGCATGGCGGCGAGCTGTTCCTGTTTGTTTGGTTGTGTCGATGATGATATAGACATAGTTTATTCAAGTTAATGGTTGGTGGTTGGATTCCGGGTTGCCTGATTCAATGCGCTACGACGCCGTATGCAGAGCTTGCATAAAGATTTGGCATGAGATTGCCGTAAACGCCGTGCGACATCGTCAGGAGCCTCCCGGAAGAGAATCCCGCAGTCTGTACAGACATTGGGTGTCATCTGCACCAGCAGACTGTGGGGCGGACAGGGACGGTCATGCAGAAGATCCCGGTACATGGGATGATCCCTTCCGCCTCCCGGTTCCATATCCCTGAGGTATTGCTGCAAACAACGCGCCAGATACCCCGGCATGACGCGTGGACGCAAATCGCGACGCTGGACACAGGTAAGATTGTGACCGAGAGCATCGCGGAGCTTGCGGGGGAGATACGACCAGACATAGCGTCCGGGGGTATCGGGCGGGTAGAATCCCGCCGGAGGCTTGTACGAAGCAAACGGGTACGGCAGTATGCCCTTTCCGGCGGCTTCCCGCATGTCTCCTTCTCCCCCTTGCCGGGCAAAGGGAGACAGGCCGAGAGCCAATGTCATGAAGAGCAGGACGGACAGGGCGTAGGCATCGTGGCTGCGGGCACGGAGGAAGTCTCCGTAGTTACCTCTAAGTTCCGGTGCCCGGAACCGTTCCGTGCCGACGGAACAGGGATAGTCCTCGACCTGAAAACTGTCGGCATCCACCCAGCAGATGGAGCCATCAGGAGAAACCAGCACATTGCCGGGATGCAGATCGCCCAGGACGACACCGCAACGGTGCAGCGTATGGACTGATTCCGACAGGTTCAGGCATAGCCTGGTCAGATCGTAACGGGTCCATGAGGGGAACTGGTTCGTCAGCAGTTCCGCATGAAACGCGAATGCCCCGAGCGGAACACCGTCCGCCCGGGGCATCAGTACGCCGACAAAGCGCCGCAGTTCGTCGTACAGGATCTCACGCGGCCACGCCACGCACGGGGAACGAATAGGCCGGGAACATATCAGCCGAAGCTTCTGCTCACGCCAACGCATCCGTTGCGTTGGATGATAGAGCTTGGCTACGAGTGGCGATCCTAATGCCGAATGGGCAGTAAAGACCGATCCTTCACCGCCTTCCGCAATGGGTTTTCCCAGAACGATTCGTTTCCCCTCACCTGAAAACAGAACATCTCCGGTCGGATACTTCCCGCCATTGCCGCAGAGTTCTTCATCCAGCCGCCTCACCTGATGGCGGAGTGCATAGAATGGAGTCATGAGAACATGACGGCGGATAATGAAGCCGTCACATATAGATGACGCTGTCAACAGCGTTATTTCATCGTTTCCGCAGCCTGAAAAAGACATCTCAGAAATGCCATATATACTTGCTATGAGTATATTATATCATTCACAACAATGTCCTCCTGTTATTGCCTGCATTCTCTCAATTGAATGTTCCGGACTAATAGGAGATGCCCCTTACGCTTATGTAGAAATGCAGAATCTGCATATGGATTCCCTTTCATCCGTCCGATTGAAAGTCATCCTTCTTGATTCTCTTCCACTTTTAAGAGGAAAGAATTCTGGTAGGATACTCCGTAAGCAGGGCAGCCTTCTTCTTGACAGCCCTTTATCAAAACGTGACCTCAAGAAGTTGGTCTCTCCTGGGCAAGTAGAACATGCCGTGCTGAAAGTCAGTCACAAGAAAATCATATTAACGGCACGAAGTGTACGTGGGGATGATTCCTACTGGGGAGACCTCACCTATGCCCTTAGTCAGAAATATTTCCCTGACCACTGATTTCAGGGAATCACATCAACATCATCGCAGGGGTAACTCTACGGTGATGTTTTTTATCTGCTACCAGACTACTGAATAGAAATGGTATCTATTGTCAGAAAATAGTCAGAAAAATATATTCCTTTTTGTGCCGTTTTAGGCGCTTTTCAGGGTAGCGAACAGATATGGAAGAAGGCTGATACAGATAAAAGAAAAGAGCCTCAATCCTTTCGGAATGAGGCTCTTATTAATGGCTCCCCCGGTTGGGCTCGAACCAACGACCTAGTGATTAACAGTCACCCGCTCTACCGCTGAGCTACAGGGGAGTTTGCGTTCCATGGAGCGCGGAGGGATTTTTACTGGAGGCACAGGCGTTTGGCAAGTACTTTTTTGTTTCTGTAGGCTTTTTGACGCAAAAAGGCTTCCGCGGCGTGGGCATGCCAACGGTGCTTCTTGACCTTTGAGGGGAGAATGCCCAGACTTTCAGCGACATGAGTGAACATCACCATCATATTGCTGTTCTGGCCGGCGACGGCATCGGGCCCGAGGTCATGGCGGAGGCCCTGAAAGTTCTGGACGCCGTAAGTGCCAAGTTTGGATTTACCGTGAGCCGCAAGGAGGCTTTTGTGGGCGGCGCGGGCATCGACCATTGCGGCAAGGCCCTTCCGGAAGAGACCATCCGCGCCTGTGAAGAGGCGGACGCCGTCCTGTTCGGCTCCGTAGGCGGTCCCAAGTGGGAGCACCTTCCCGCCAATGAACAGCCGGAGCGCGGCGCCCTGCTGCCGCTGAGAAAGCATTTCGGCCTGTACGCCAACCTGCGCCCGGGCGTATGCCTGCCTGCCCTGACCCACGCCTCTCCCATCAAGAATGAACTGATCGAGGGCGGTTTTGACATTTTATGCGTCCGGGAACTGACCGGCGGCCTGTACTTCGGCCAGCCCCGTTTCCGCGAACAGGAGGGGGACGACGAAGTCGTCGTGGATACCATGCGCTACCACAAGAGCGAGATGGTGCGCATCGCCAAAGTGGCGTTCGAGGCCGCGCGAGGGCGCCGCAAGCGCGTCACCAGCGTGGACAAGGCCAACGTGCTGACCAATTCCCTGCTGTGGCGCGAGACGATGATTGAGGTTTCCAGGGATTATCCGGACGTGGAACTGCTCCACATGTACGTGGACAATGCCGCCATGCAGCTGGTGCGCAATCCCCGCCAGTTTGACGTGCTGGTGACGGAGAACCTGTTCGGAGATATTCTTTCCGATGAAATGGCCATGATTTGCGGCTCCCTGGGCATGCTGCCCAGCGCCAGCCTGTGCCAGGGCGCGCAGGACAACGGCCTGTTCTTCGGCCTTTACGAGCCCTCCGGCGGTTCCGCCCCGGACATTGCCGGCAAGGGCATTGCGAACCCGATCGCCCAGATTCTTTCCCTCTCCATGCTGCTGCGCTACTCCCTGGGAGAAAAAGCCGCGGCAGACGCCATTGACGCCGCCGTCCGCCGCGTGATTGACCAGGGCTGCCGCACGGGCGACCTGGCTACGGGCGCTCCCGGAGAAATCCGCGTGAATACGGCGGAAATGGGGGATGCCATCATCGCAGCCCTGTAAAAGGGCCGTTTTTCCAGCTCCGCAGGCGCTTCCATCCCCTGCGGGGCATTTTTCCTTCCGGAGGAAGGCTGGACTGTTCCTCTGTTTTTTCCTCACTTCCGGATTTCTCCGGTTCTTCATCCACCTATCATGAACGTTCTTATCATTGGCCAGGGAATCGCCGGCAGCTGCCTGGCGTGGGAGTTGAAACGCCGCGGCGCGGATTTCACGATTGCGGACCGCCCCATCGCGGAAACGGCCTCCCGGGTGGCGGCTGGATTGGTGAATCCCCTGACGGGCCGGGCCTTCCGCCCCGGCTGGCGGCAGGAGGAATGCCTGTCCGCAGCGGAGGCCTTTTATCCGGAGACGGAACGGGAACTGGGCGGCTCCTGGTGGCAGAAGACCCCTATTTTCCGGGAACTGGAAACGGAGGACCAACTGGAAGTCTGGCAGGAACGCCAGACGGCCCCGGAGTCCTGCGCCTATGCGGGCCCCCTTTTCCCATGGCCTGAACACTGGGAAGGCCGCGGAAAAGCCGCCTATACGCGCGGCTCCGCCGTGCTGCACGTGGAGGACATGGTCAACGCCATGCGGAGGTTTTTCACGGAACAGGGCCGTTTTGTGGAAGCGGACGTGTCCCCTGCGGATATCCGTCCGGATGAAAACGGCCTTTTCCATTGGAACGGCCAGACGTTTTCCCATATAGCCTGGTGCACCGGCTGGGAAGCCGGATGCCACCCGGACATGGCTCCCTTGAAGGGACGCCCTTCCAAGGGCACTATTCTGGACCTGGACCTGAAGGAGCTGGACTGGCACGCCGGCATCCTGCATTTCGGCCACTGGCTGGTTCACAACGGTTCTTTCTGGCGCTTCGGCGCCACTTACGCGTGGGCGTGGGACGCTCCCGGCATTCCGGAAGCCCCCGCCGTCCAGGAATTGATGCTGGACCTCGTCAAACGCTATTCCGGGGAGACGGGCTTCCTCCGCGCCCGAGCCGCCGTGCGCCCCATCATCCGGCGCAGCCAGCCCGTCGCCGGGCCCATTCCCGGCCTGAACGGCCAGTTCGTCTTCTCCGGACTGGGCAGCAAGGGAGTGACCACTTCCCCGTGGGCCGCGGCCCAGCTGGCGGAACATCTTGTGCACGGGGCGGAACTGCCGCCGGACCTGCTGCCCGCCGCGCTATGGAAATAATGCGGCGCGGTTCCCGTACTTCCTTGAACGGGACAGCTATTTTCCTTGTCAAAACGCCCTGAACACGATTACATGCGGCCTTATATGCGAGCGGAGAACGAGAACTGGGGAGATACGGTACGGGAGCATTTGTTTGACCAGCGCGGCGCCGTGATGGTGCACTGGCTGATCCTGCTCAATGTGGTCGTCTTTATCCTCGGGTTTTTCTTCCAGGTGGATATTCCACGGGATATTTACCCGCCGGGCCGTCTGGACCTGATCCAGCTTTACGGGGCCTACAGTGAATACACGTGCTTTCATGAAGGGGAATTGTGGCGATTGTTCACCTACCAGTTCCTGCACGCCAATCTGGGGCACATTATGTTCAACATGATCGCCCTGTGGTTTTTCGGGCCGGTCGTGGAGGAACGCTTCGGCCATCTGCGCTTCCTGCTGTATTATCTTTTCTGCGGCGTGGCGGCGGCCCTGTTTTCCTCCCTGCTGGGGTACATGGGGTTCTTTGATCCGGAATGGCGCTTCATTCCCATGGTGGGGGCCTCCGGCTCCATTTACGGCATCATGGCCGCGTGCGCGGTGCTTTTTCCGCGCGCCCGGGTGCAGCTTCTGTTCCCTCCGGTCAATTTGAGCGTGCGCCAGTTCGCCCTGGCCGTCCTCGGCATCGCCTGCGCCGTCATTATTTTCCAGTGGAACAACGCGGGCGGGGAAGCCGGACACCTGGGCGGCATGTTCGCCGGGTTCATCCTGACATTGCTGATCCTGTGGAAGGAAAAACTGTCCTCTCCCAGGCGGCGGGTCGTTTCTTCCTCCCACCATTCCACCTCGCACTCCGCACGCCGCCCCGCCGGTAACCATCCCTCCGAAGAGGAGGTGGATGAAATCATGGAAAAAATATCCCGCTCCGGCCTGTCCAGCCTGACGGAAGAGGAACGGGAAGTTCTCCGGCGCGCCTCCCGCCGTTGAATTATTTGTTAGATATTCCCCGTATTTTTGTTATTTTTCTTTCTTTTTTATTATTTCCTCCTAGCATGGAGGAATGATGACGCGGCTGTATTCCTCCACCGTTCTGGGCGTGGATGGCGTAGAAGTGGAGGTGGAAGTGGATTTTCGCCCCATGGCGGAAAAACGCACCTTTATCGTGGGGCTGCCTGATGCGGCCGTGAAGGAGAGCGGGCAGCGCGTGGATACGGCCATCCAGAACAGCGGGCTGCCCTTCCAGCAGGGCGTTTTCGTCGTCAATCTGGCTCCGGCGGATTTAAGGAAGCAGGGACCGGGGTTTGACCTCCCCATCGCCCTGGGAATGGTCGCCGGAGCGGCGGAAAGGGACATGGACGCTTCTTCCTGGTGCATCGTGGGGGAATTGGCCCTGGATGGCGCCGTACGCCCCGTGCAGGGCATCCTGCCGCAGATTATGGAGGCGCGGCGCATGGGCAGGAAGCGCATCATGCTGCCACGTGCTAACGCACACGAAGGAACGCCCGTGCAGGGCGTGGAGATTTACCCCGTGGCTTCTTTGAAGGAGGCGTGGGCACTCCTTACCTCCTCCGTTCTGCCCCCTCCCTTCACGGCTTCCGGAAGAGAGGACCGGGAGGCCGAAGACAAGGAGACTGCCGTTGACTTCGACGAGATCAAGGGGCAGCCCTATGCGCGCCGCGCCATGGAGATTGCGGCGGCAGGCGGCCATAACATCCTTCTCTGCGGTTCTCCGGGTTCGGGCAAGTCCATGCTGGCGCAGAGGCTCCCGACCATTCTCCCTCCGCTGAATCCGGAGGAAGCTCTGGAAACCAGTAAAATCCATTCCGTATGCGGACTGCTGAAACGGGGGAACGGCCTGGTGGCCCGGCGTCCGTTCCGGGCTCCGCACCATACCATTTCCGATGCCGGGCTGATGGGCGGAGGAGCGAATATCACGCCGGGGGAAGTGTCCCTGGCCCACAACGGCGTGCTCTTTCTGGACGAATTGCCGGAGTTCCGCCGCGCCGCGCTGGAAACTCTGCGGCAACCGCTGGAATCCGGCCAGGTGGTCATTTCCCGCGCTTCCGGCACCATGACGTTTCCGTGCCGCTTCATGCTGGCAGCCGCCATGAATCCGTGCCCCTGCGGCTATCTGGGCGACAGGAGAAGAACCTGCACCTGTCCCCCGGCGCAGGTCGCACGCTACCGCCGCAAGATTTCAGGACCGCTTCTGGACCGGTTCGACTTGCTGATGGAAGTTCCCGCCGTGGACCCCTCTATTCTGGCCTCCGCACCCGCCGGGGAATGTTCCGCCGGCATCAGGGAACGCGTGATGGCCGCCCGGCAGCTCCAGTGCAGCAGATATGCGGGCACTCCCTTCCGCAGCAATGCGGCACTTTCCGGAAAAGCGCTCCAGAGGCATTGCCGCCTGCTGCCGGAAAGCCGCGCCATCCTGCTCCGCGCCGTGGAAGAACTGGCCCTTTCCGCCAGAGCCTACGACCGCATTCTGAAGGTGGCCCGCACCATAGCGGATCTGGAGGGCAGCCCTGATATTCAGGATTCCCATTTGTATGAGGCCGTGCAGTACCGGGCCTTTGAACATTCTCTCCGGGAATGAACCATTCCGGAATGCCGCGTTACGCCATGCCAAAGCGTGCCTTTTCCGACCGGAAAAAGGAAAGGAGGCGTTTTTCAGGCCGCCTCCTTCCCGATTGAAAAGTTTACCGCTCACCGGTTCCGGGAACGCCGGAAGACGAGGGCTCCCAGGCCAAGCATTCCCAGAGATGCGGTAGCCGGTTCCGGAACGGTTTCATAGGATACCTGGATGTTGGCAAGCGTATAGGGGGAGGTGGCGCCGCCCGCGCCGCCGCGCACTCCGGCAACCAGCTTGTATCCTTCCCCCCACGCCAGGGGAGAATCCGCCATGTCCAGGGAAACGGTCGTCGTTCTTGAAGTGGAATCAAAGGTAAAGCTTTCCACGGTGGAAAGGTTCCGGACCAACGTTCCGGCGGAGTCGTAAATCGCCAGCACCATGGTGTAGCTCGTGATGACGGAGGTGGGCGTGTCACAGGAAAAGATGATGGAGGAAACAAGCTCTCCCTGCCGGGGGCCGCCCAGCACCATGGCAAAGGAGTCTCCGGCCACGCCGCTTCTGCCGCACAGGATGATGGAACCGACGTCATCATGGTTGACCCAGGTTCCCTCCCCATTCTGGGGCCAGTTGGCCAGGCTGTTGTTATTGCCTCCCGCATAGACGCCAAATTCACGGCCTTTTACTTTATCCAGCAGCTGGTTTCCCGTTTGCGGCGCCATGGTCGCGGTTTGCGACAGATTGGCTGATTCGGGCAGTTCGGCAATGATGGTAGCAGCATTTGCAGCCAGCACACTGGCGCAACTTATTAATACAGCACAATATCTATTTTTCATAAGTTACACACCATAATAAATTTATTATGGTGTGTCAATTTACATTTAAGAAGAAAAGTCTTTGAATTTTCCGCTTTTTCTGAAATCTGGCGCATCTTCTTGAGGTTGAATGGCCGAGCCGTTCCCCGTAATTCGCCGTTGCTGGATTTTTCTTTATAACCCTATTAAAATACCTGTTTTACGTGGAATTAAACTTTGGAATAAGGAGAACATGAAATGAAGTTATTTTTCTGCGGAGTTTCCGCAGGTTTTTACAGGAGCCGGGAGGCCCCTGCTCCCGGAAACGGTCTTTCCCCAGCGGGAGCATATGCCTCGCCCTCCCGTCTGCCGGCGCTCTTTTCCGGAAACGTTCAATACGCCGGGCCATCCCGGCTTTTTCACCCGTCACCCACGCAGAACAGCCGCTCCGCGGACATGCGCGGAACGGCTGTTCGCACGAGAAAGGAAAGACCGGTTTAACGGATGGCTTCCAGAGCCTGCTTGAGGTCCGCAATGATGTCTTCCACGGCTTCCGTTCCCACGGAGAACCGGATGAGGTCCGGCCGGACGCCCGCCTCCATGAGCTGCTCATCCGTCAACTGGCGGTGCGTATGGCTGGCGGGATGGAGGACGCAGGTGCGGGAATCCGCCACATGGGTAACGATGGCGGCCAGTTTCAGGCTGTCCATGAACTTGATGGCGCGTTCACGGCCGCCCTTGATGCCGAAGGTCACTACGCCGCAGGATTGCCCGTTGCGGAATTGCTTCTGCGCCAGGTCATGGTATTTGTTGGACGGCAGGCCCGGATAGTTGATCCAGGCCACATCCTCCTGCCCTTGCAGGAATTCCGCCACCTTTTGCGCGTTTTCACAGTGCCGCGGCACGCGCAGGTGGAGGGTTTCCAGGCCCAGGTTGAGCAGGAAGGCATTCTGCGGGGATTGAATGGAACCCAGGTCGCGCATGAGCTGGACGGTCGCCTTGGTGATGTAGGCGCCCTTGCCGAAGCTCTTGCTGTAAGAAAGCCCGTGATAGGAAGGGTCCGGCTCCGTCAGGCCCGGGAATTTGTCCCTGTGGGCTTCCCAGTCAAAGTTGCCGCTGTCCACGATCACGCCGCCCACCGCCGCGGCATGGCCGTCCATGTACTTGGTGGTGGAGTGGGTGACGATATCCGCCCCCCATTCAAAGGGGCGGCAGTTGATGGGGGTGGCGAAGGTGTTGTCCACGATCAGGGGGACGCCGTGCGCATGGGCGATGTCCGCCATTTTGCGGATGTCCAGCACGCAAAGCGTGGGGTTGGAGATGGTTTCCGCAAAGAGGGCCTTCGTATTGGGACGGAAGGCTTTGGCGATTTCCTCCGCCGGGGCGTCCTGGTCCACAAAGGTGACCTCAATGCCCATTTTCCGGAACGTGACGGCAAAAAGGTTGTACGTGCCTCCGTAAATGGACGCGGTGCTGACGATGTGGTCCCCCGCCTCGCAGATGTTGAAGACGGCAAAGAAGGAGGCCGCCTGCCCGGAAGAGGTCAGAATGGCGGCCACGCCGCCTTCCAGTTCGGCGATTTTTCTGGCAACCGCCTCATTGGTGGGGTTCTGGAGGCGCGTATAGAAGAATCCGGCTTCCTCCAGATCGAACAGTTTGGCCATTTGTTCGCTGGTTTCATACTTGAACGTGGTGCTCTGGTAAATGGGCAATACGCGGGGTTCACCCTTTCTGGGGGTCCAACCCGCCTGCACGCACAGGGTTTCCGGTCTCAATTCCTGACTCATGATGCAGGGATGCTATGCCATGCCGCCTCCCTTGTAAAGCAGGGAAAGGAGGCATTTCCAGCCGCTCCCTGCCTCCCCGCCTTCGCGGTTACAATCAGCCGCGTTCAAGTGCCGGGAGGCTCTTGTTCCCAAAGACGGCCTGAGAAATATGCCACCGTATTTGGAGCTTCTTCCGGAGAAGGGAACAGCCTGCGGATTTTACCTGATTTCCGGCAGAGGGGTGGAAATTTCCTCTTCCGTCAGGTAGCAGCCGGGGTCGGACCCGTACCAGTGCCCGTTGGCAAACGCGGCGCGCGTGCGGAAGCCACCGCCGCACAGGGCAAAGTGCACGCAGCGGCCGCAGCGGCCTTCAATTTTTTTCTGCCGTTCCAGGGGATTGTCGGACCCGCGCAACTCAGGCAGCATCTCCGCCGCGGCCCCCGCCTTGGCGTCCCACAGATCGGAAAACAGGTTGTTCTTCACATTGCCCAGCGTGACGGATTGCCAGAATTGGTCCGGGTGCACCACGCCCTGCGTGTCAATGTTGGCGATGCCGCGGCCGGAGCTGTTCGCCCCGCCGCCGTTCCATTGAAGAAGGTTCAGGGTTTCCTTCGCCAGCGGGGAGCCTTCCCGGAGCTGGCGCAGCAGCAGGTAAATGCCGTCCGCTGGCTGGGTGACGGTCAGCACTTCACGGTTTTTGCCTTCCGCCTTCCATTCCTCCACGCGGGCAATCAGCGTATCCATGGCGTTCCGCGCTTCCTCCTGCGTCAACGTCTGCACTTCCACGCCGCGGCCCGTGGGGACCAGATGGTAGAAGCAGACGCGCTGGATGTCATTGGCGTCAATGAAGTCCAGAATCTCTTCCATGCACTGAACGTTGTTACGAGTCAGCGTCAGGCGCAGGCCCGTCTTCTGCCCCACTTCACTGCAGAGCTTGAAACCGCGCACCGCCTGTTCAAAGGAGCCTTCCACTCCGCGGAACTTGTCATGCACGGCGCCGATGCCGTCCAGGGAAATGCCCACGTACGCCACGCCCAGTTCCTTGAACCGCGCGGCGGCCTCCGGCGTAATGCGGGTGCCGTTCGTGGAGATGGTCACCTTCAGCCCCTTCCCGGTGGCGCGTTCCAGCAGCTCCATGAAGCGCGGATGCACCAGCGGCTCCCCGCCGGAAAACAGCAGGGCGTTTACCTTGTAGTCCGCCAGATCGTCAATGACCGCGCAGCACTGGTCCCAGTCCAGCTCCCCTTCAAATTTCCGGGCGGAGGCATCCGCGTAGCAGTGCACGCACTTGAGGTTGCAGGTGCGCGTGATGTTCCAGACCACAATGGGCTTGCGGACGCGGGACGAAGCCGGGGCGCAGGATTCCACGGCGCCTCCCGCAGAGCGGCCGTGCCCGTGGCCCTGCCCGTATCTTAAATGGTCCGCGGGCTGTTCCGCCCCTGTCCAAAGTCTGGTAATATTAATCATGGTGTTGTGAAAGCCTGGGCTGGTAGGGGCAGAGGTTGTCTTCCGCCATCATGTCTCCGTAAACGGCATAGGCGCGGGAACGGGAGCCGCCGCATACGGTGCGGTACTCGCACCGGCCGCATTTGCCTTCCAGAGCATTGTCGTCCCGGAGTTTGAGGAAAAGGGGGTGCGTGCGGTAAATTTCCCCCGGATCATCCGTTCGCACGTTTCCCGCCGCAATGGGCAGGAAGCCGGAAGGCTGGATTTCCCCGGTATGGGAGATGAACATGATTCCCTTGCCGTCCCGGGTGGGAACGGCGCGGCGCGCGGGCTTGCTCCCCTGCGCGCGGGCTTCCTGAAGCGCCACGCGGCGGTAATGGTGCCCTTCCGTGGTCTTGACGCCGAAGGGGACTTCACGGCTTACCTTGCTGAGTTTTTCCCAGACGGCCTCCACTTCTTCCGCCGTGGGCATTTCATCCATGGCGGCCCGGCCCGTAGGCACCAGCAGGAACACGCTCCACATGCCCGGCTCCATCTTCTTCATCAGCTCCACAAAGTCGTCAAACTCGCCCAGGGTGCTTTTGGTGATGGTGGTGTTGATTTGCAGGTGCATGCCCGCTTCCTTCGCCATTTCCGCCGCGCGCAGGGTCCGCTCATACGTGTGGGGAACGCCGCGGAAGGCGTCATGGGTGGCCTCATGCGCACCGTCCAGGCTCAGGGACATGCTTTGAACTCCGGCCTCCTTCAAGGCATGAAAGTCCGCATGCAGCAGCCGGGCTGTAGCGGCGGGGCTTAACGCCACGTGCAGCCCCTTGCCGGCGGCCGCGCGGATCAATTCCAGAATGTCCGGCCTCATGACGGGGTCTCCGCCCGTCAGCACCAGCATGGGGGGCCGCAGCTCCGCCAGCTGGTCAATCAGGCGCAGGGCTTCCTCATGGGTCAGTTCATCAGGATGGGGCCGCGGCTGGGCTACGGCGCGGCAATGCTTGCACGCCAGCGCGCAGGCGCGCGTCACTTCCCAGAAAACCAGGAAGGGGCGTTCATTGAGATCTGTTTCACTAAAAATCGGTCGCATTCCTCAGGACAGCCACTTTAGAACAATTATAATTTTTGACCAGTCCAAAAGAGGGGCATTCCCCCAAAAAGTTCACTTGGCCGCCTCTTCACGGATTTTCTGAACTTCCTTGGGCAGTTCGGAAAGGGAATTCAGGGCCTCCTTCAAATTCCTGGAGGCATCCGGAGAGAGCATGATGGCCGTCACATGCTTGACGATGGGCTGCATCATTTCCACAAGCTGCTGCTGCACTCCCGTCAGCTTGGCCTGCTGGTTGCGGGTGAGGGGCGGCAGGGCGGCCTGTTTCTTGGCGATGTCCAGCAGGGCGGCCCGGTAATGCCCTATCTGGTCCACAGCGGCCTTGCTGGTTTCCTCATCCTTCACCCTGGACAGGGATTCATCCAGGTTTTTGACTTCATCCACGGTTTTTGCCAGCAGGGTTTCATGCGTGTTGCCCTCCGCATCCTTCGGGAACGGCTCCGCCTGCGCGGCCTTGTCCTGGGAAGCCTGCGCCAGTTCCGTCTGCACGGACTGCAAATCCATCAGGGCCTTCTGCAAATCGGGCGTGAGCAGACCTTCCTTTTTCAAGCGCGCAAGGGATTTCACCAATTCACCGGAAATTTTCTGCACTTCCGTCATCTGGGCGGAAATCTGCGCCTGCTCCTGCGGCGTGGCGCCGGGAAGTTCAAGCTGCCTTTTTCCGAGGTCCACCAGCTTTTCACGCACCTTTTTGACCGTTTTCACGGCGTCCGCCGCTCCGGGCTCGTCCGTCACCTTGTCCAGCGCCGCCGTGATTTCATGCATGCTGGCAACGCTCTCCTTGGTCAGGGAAAGATGGGTGTCCTGGGCAAATGCGGGGGCCGTCATGCAGACGGCAGCGCCCAGGCCGATGAAAGCAACTGTTTTATTCATGATGGGAAAGCCTTTCCGGTACGGAAGAATACGTTTTCCCCCTTTTCCCGTCAATGGCGGCTATTGTCAAGACCACTCAACCGCACCATAATAAAAAGGGCTGTCTGCTTCATTACAGACAGCCCTTTTGAAATTTTTAACAGTGACTTAGTCGCGCTGCTGGCGGGAGTACTTGTAGTAGCTCTGGAAGCTGAGTTCCGCAGGGAATTCGCTCAGGCCGCCGTTGGGATTGTATTCCTTAAGGCCGCTCATGCCGCAACGTCCCTGATAGGGGGGCTTGTACGTGCACTTGTAGGTGGGAGCCCAGAACGTGACAAGTTCATAGATGCCGTAGCCCATGCGTTCAAGCATGGTGGTGGTGCCATCAACAATGCCCACGGAAAAACCGGCATAGTCACCTTCGCGGCTCGTCCAGTTGATGATTCCCAGGGGAATTTCTTCAACGGAGTAAATGATGTTGGCGATGGCGCGGCCCAGCTTGCGGGTGGGGGTGTATTCGGAAGCGGGTGGAGCCTGAATGTCCGCACTGGCGACACCGATGGCGCCGGCGGCAAAAAGAGCTGAGATGATGGCACGTTTCATACTGATTGTTTATATAGTATAATTTGTCGAGGGAAAGCAACTCAAAAAAACAAAAAATCAATCTAATTCCGGACGGGGGTCCCGCGTCATGAGTTCCACAAGCGCTTCCATGGGCGGCTTGGATTCATAAAGAACGGAATAGACGGCGTCAATCAGCGGCGTCCTCACTCCCAGCTTCCGCGCAATTTCATAGACGGAGAGCGTGTTGGGCACCCCTTCCGCCACCATGCCCAGGACGTCCAGAATTTCCTGGAGGCTTTTTCCTTCCGCCAGCCTCCGCCCCACCGTCTGGTTGCGGGAGTGGCGGGAATAGCAGGTGACGATGAGATCGCCCACGCCGGAAAGGCCCATGAAGGTTTCCCTGCGGCCTCCGCTGGCTACGCCGATGCGCGTCATTTCCGCCAGGCCGCGGGTCAGCAGGGCGGCCTGGGCGTTATCTCCCAGGTTCAGCCCCTCGCACAGTCCGGCCCCGATGGCAAAGACGTTCTTGATGGTTCCCCCCAGCTGCATGCCGATGATGTCCGTAGCGGAATAAACGCGGAAGGTCTTGGAGGCGAATATCTGCTGCACCCAGTCCGCATATTTCGGATCCTCAAACCCGATCAGGGAGGCGGACGGGAGGCCCAGGCAGATGTCTTCCGCATGGTTGGGGCCGGAGAGCACGCCTATGGGATTGGAGGGCAGATATTCCTGAAGGATTTCCGTCATTCTTTTATGGGAGCCCTGTTCAATGCCCTTGGTGCAGGAGACGATGACGGCGTCCGGCCTCACCGGCAGGTCACGCAGCCGCTGCGCTACGGAACGCATGGCTACGGAAGGCACCACCACCACGATGAGCTCCGCGTCCTTCACCTGGTCCAGGTCGCAAGTGGGATGGATGTTGGGGGCCAGGGGCGCGGCGGTTTCCGACAGGACCGGGCTGCGCCTGGTTTCAGCAAGCTGCCGGGCCTGCGCTTCTTCCGGCGTCCACAGGACGACTTCACATTCCCGGGTCGCCAGGACCATGGAGAGGGCCGTACCCCAGGAACCGGCGCCGATGACTGCTATTTTATGTAACCGATTCATCATCTTACTTGGACTTTTTGGAATAGAAGGAGTGTTCCGTTCCGTTGAGGAGCCTCACGATGTTGGAACGGTGCTTGAGAATGACCAGAGCCCCCACCACCGTGAAAAAGGCAATGTAAAGTATCTGGGGAGAAACGGCCCCGCCCTGGCAAAGCGGGTAGAACCACCATCCGGCGGCGATCATCGCCACGGCAGCCACCAGGCTGGACAGCGACACGATGCCGGAGATTCCCATGAATACCAGCCACGCACCCAGGGCCACGCAGGCCACCACCGGATTGAGGGCAAACAAGACGCCCGCAGTCGTCGCCACGCCCTTTCCGCCCCTGAACCCAAGGAAACAGGTATAGGTATGGCCGAGCACCACGGCGAAACAGACGAGGACGACTACGGCGTTGAAGTCCCAGCCGCCCGCATCCCCCGTCAGGAACGGCAGCCAGTTCAGGGCGCCGAACACGGGCACGAACCCCTTTAAAAAATCCAGCGCAAAAACGGAGAGGCCCCACTTCCAGCCCAGCACGCGCCATGCATTGGTAGCGCCTATGTTGCAGGAACCCTCCCGCCTCAGGTCAAGGCCCCTGATCCTGCCGGCAAGGTAGCCGAACGGAACCGCTCCAACCAGGTAGGAGGCTGCAATATAGAGAACTATCCAGGCAATCATGTCGTGCGGAGGGTATTCTACCCCCCCGCCCGTCAAATGACAATGGGGAAATCGTCTCCGGGACGCTTCTTTCCGGCGGCCTGCTCCCGCGGAACAGCGGAACGTTCAACGGCCTTCCCCGGCACCGGATTTCCAGAAGGCTTCCTGCACCGCCCCCGTCCGGAGGAAAGGCCCTCTTTTAAAAAGCGACGCAGTAAAAACGGCACAGGCTCGCCCCGCGCTCGTGGGGAAGATGCCCCCGGTCTTATTTTTCCTTTTCCGGAACGGGTTTATTTACCGTCCGTGCAGGGTTTCCGCATCACGGCGGCCCAGACGGAGGCATTGTCCTGCTGCGGTTCCAGCATGTCCTTCACCTGCTCCATGATGGTTCCCACCAGCTCCCGGCTGGAACAGTCCCTGGCCTTTTGGAGAGCCAGGAAAGAAGGCTCCCTCAGCAGTTCGCTCCAGACCTGCAAGCCGTCCGAGCAGGCCAGCACCGCATCCCCCGGATGCAGAAGCAGGGGCATGGCGCTGATGTCCACCAGTTCCATGGCCCCCCCCATGACGGCGGACCGCAGAACGCAGCGCTGGCGCAGAGCGCCCTGGAGGGACATTTCCCCCTTCCGGTAGAGGCAATCCGCAATGGGCCTCATGGAGTGGTCTTCATTCAGGCGGTCCATGCGGAAGCTGTCCGCTCCGCTCCATAAGTACAGGGGGGAATCCCCCACGCTGATCCACCACAGGGAGTGGCCGCGGATGAAGACGGCCAGCAGCGTGGTTCCGGATTCCTCCGGCTCCTTCTGGATGGCGGCCAGCGCCCGGTTGGCGGCATGCAGCGCTTCCGTCAGACGCTCCGGAATATCCTCCACGCCGCTTTCCGCAAATACTGCGGCAAATTCCTGCGCCACCACGCAGGAGGCGCAGTCTCCGCGGAGATGGCCCCCCATGCCGTCGCACACGATGCCCAGCATCCCGCCGGCGGCGGGAAGGCTTTTAACCACGTCTTCCTGCTCACGGCGTTTGCCGATCCATTGGGCGGAAGCGCAGTCCAGGGTATCCGGGGTGGGGGGGGCCATGCGGCTGGGGGGCTGAATTAACTGTCCTTCCGTTTCAGTTGCGGGAAGAGCAGGACGTCGCGGATGGAAGAGGCGCCCGTCAGCATCATGATGACGCGGTCAATGCCGATGCCGATGCCGCCTGCGGAGGGCATGCCGTATTCCAGCGTTTCAATGAAGTCGTAGTCCACGCGCTGGGTTTCCCCGGCGGCCTGGTGTTCCAGGCGCTCTTTCTGCACGTCCGGATCGTTCAGCTCCGAGTAACCGGGGGAAATTTCCTGCCCGTTGATTACCAGTTCATACACGTCCACCACGTCCGGGTTTTCTTTGTTCAGCTTGGCGAGGGGAACCAGGTCCTTGGCCACATGGGTGACGAAGCAGGGATTCATGGTTTTTTCCTCCACCAGCTTTTCATAAACCTGCTGGGAAACGTCCACATCCTTCATGTCCGGGCTGATTTCCACATCCAGCTCCTCACAGCGGGCGCGGCGCGCCTCGGGAGAAATGTCAAACCAGTCCTGCCCGGCCACGGCGCGGATCAGGTCCTGGTAGTCGGCGCGCTTCCAGGGGCGGCTGAGGTCGATCGTGTAAAGCACGTTGCCTTCTGCATCCTTGTGGTCTATCTGGAGGCCTCCGCAGAATTTTTCCGCCAGGTGGCAGATGAGTTCTTCCACCATGTTCGCCATGGTTTCAAAATCCCCGCAGGCGCAGTAGGCTTCCAGCATCGTGAATTCCGGATTGTGGCGGCGGTCGATGCCTTCATTACGGAAGCTGCGGTTGAGTTCAAAAATCTTGGTGAAGCCGCCTACCATCAGTCGCTTGAGGAAGAGTTCCGGAGCAATGCGCAGCGTCAGCGGCATGTCCAGCGCGTTATGGTACGTTTCAAACGGCTTGGCGGCGGCGCCTCCGGCCACGTCCTGAAGCATGGGGGTTTCCACTTCCAGATAGCCGCGTTCCTGGAGAAAGCGGCGGATTTCCGCAATCATGAGGGAGCGCGTGACGAACAGGGACGCGCTTTCCTCATTGGAAATGAGGTCCAGATGGCGCTTGCGGTAGGTGACCTCCTTGTCCGCCAGGCCATGCCATTTGTCCGGCAGGGGACGGAGGCTCTTGGAAAGAATGGTCAGGCCGGAGACCTTCACGGTGGGTTCTCCGGTACGGGTCAGGAAGGTGGTTCCTTCCATGCCGATCCAGTCTCCGCGGTCCAGGAGCTTCCACAGCTTCCAGGTGGTTTCATCCACTTCATTCCTGTGCAGGAACCCCTGGATTTTGCCACGTACATCTCCAATGACGAAAAACTGGGATTTGCCCATGTCGCGAATAGCCAGCAGGCGGCCGGCCACGGCTACCTGTTTGTCTTCCTGGAAATCGGCTTTCAATCCGGCGGGGGTGGTGGTCACGTCAAATCTTGCGCCGTAGGGATCAATCCCCAGCTCGCGGATTTTGGCGAGCTTGTCGCGGCGCACGGCAATAAGTTCGGATTCCGTCGTATTCGGATGTGCCTGCTGTTGTTCGGACATAGTGCGGGGATTTTAAAGGCTTGCCTCCGTTTTGGCTAGTGCATTGTCAGGCAGGGGGCATTTTTGGCGGCCTGTCCGGAACCGGGGACCTTTTTGCCCTCCTTTCCGGAGTCCAAGCGCCGGGGGACGCACCCGCGGGGGTGGATGCCCGTCCGCAGCCTCTGTAAAAAGGAGCGGGAGAACCACGCAAGGCACGATATTCAAAGGAATTGAAAAGAAACTGGTCTTATTATTAAAAAATAGCCGTCAAAACCCCACATACGCATAATTGCTTTTACCTTCGGCGTCAGACATGTTATAAATAACTCCGTTAAGGCGCACCTTATTTATCAATTATATACTATCCGTGCAGACTTATGAGTGATCAGACAACCGTAACTTACAGCACGATTGACGCTAACGAAGCCGTAGCCTCCGTAGCCTATCGTTTTTCTGAAGTCATTGCCATTTACCCCATTACACCGTCCTCTCCGATGGGTGAATCAGCCGAAAGCTGGGCCGCTGTCAACCGGAAGAACCTGTGGGGCACCGTTCCCTCCGTGGTGGAAATGCAGAGTGAAGGCGGCGCGGCAGGCACCGTTCACGGCGCCCTCCAGACCGGAGCCATGGCAACTACCTTCACCGCATCCCAGGGCCTCCTGCTGATGATCCCGAACATGTTCAAGATCGCAGGGGAACTGACTCCGGCCGTGTTCCATGTGGCCGCCCGTTCCCTGGCCTACCAGGGCCTCTCCATTTTCGGCGACCACAGCGACGTGATGAGCGCCCGCTCCTGCGGCTGGGCCATGCTGTGCGGCTCCTCCACGCAGGAAGCCGCGGACTTTGCCGCCATTTCCCACGCCGCCACGCTGGAATCCCGCGTTCCGTTCATGAACTTCTTTGACGGCTTCCGCACGTCCCATGAAATCGGCAAGATTGCAGATATCACGGACGATACGCTCAACGGCATGATCAAGCAGGAATGGGCGGACTCCTTCCGCGAACGCGCCCTGACGCCTGACGCTCCCGTGCTGCGCGGCACCGCCCAGAACCCGGACGTTTACTTCCAGGGCCGTGAAACGGTCAACCAGTTCTATGAAGCCACCCCCGCCATCGTGCAGAAGGCCATGGACAGGTTTGCGGACCTCACGGGCCGTTCCTACCATCTGGTGGACTACTCCGGCGCCCCGGACGCTGAACGCGTGATCATCCTGATGGGTTCCGGCGCGGAAGCTGTGGAAGAAACGGTGGAAGCCATGATCGCCCGTGAAAACGCCAAGGTGGGCGTGCTCAAGGTGCGCCTGTTCCGCCCCTTCCCCGCCGCGGAACTGATCAAGGCGCTCCCCGCCACGGTCAGGAAGATCGCCGTGCTGGACCGCACCAAGGAACCCGGCTCCCAGGGCGAACCGCTCCACCAGGACGTCATCCAGGCCCTCTTTGACGCCCAAGGCTCCGGCACGCTCCCCTTCACCAACGGCATGCCCAAGGTGGTAGGCGGCCGCTACGGCCTCTCCTCCAAGGAATTCACTCCCGCCATGGTCAAGGGCGTCTATGACAGCCTGGAACAGGACGCTCCCAAGAACCACTTCACCATCGGCATCAACGACGACGTGCTGGGCACCAGCCTTCCGTATGATGAAGATTACTCCACGGAAGCGGACGACGTGACGCGCGCCATGTTCTTCGGCCTCGGTTCCGACGGCACCGTGGGCGCCAACAAGGACGCCATCAAGATCATCGGCCAGCACACGGACCTGTACGTTCAGGGCTACTTCGTGTACGACTCCAAGAAGGCCGGTTCCTCCACCATCTCCCACCTGCGCTTCGGCCCGCGCCCGATCAAGTCCACGTACCTGATCACCAAGGCGAACTTCCTGGCGCTGCACCAGCCCACGCTGCTGAACCTGTTTGACTTCCTGAAGAACGCCGCCAACGGCGCCACCTTCCTGATGAACAGCCCGCACCCCGCGGACAAGCTGTGGGACACGCTGCCCGCCCGCATGCAGCAGCAGATTCTGGACAAGAACCTCAAGCTTTACACGATTGACGCCTTCTCCGTGGCCCGGAAAACGGGCATGGGCGGCCGCATCAACATGATCATGCAGACCTGCTTCTTCAAGCTGGCCGGCGTGATTCCCGCTGATGAAGCCATCGGCTACATCAAGAAAGCCATCGCCAAGACCTACGCCAAGAAGGGCCAGGAAGTGGTGGACAAGAACATCGCCGCCGTGGACGCCACGCTGGAAAACCTCCACCAGGTGGACACCACCGGCAAGACCATCACCGGCCATGCCATTCCGCCCGTCATGTCCGCTGACGCTCCGGACTACGTCCAGAACGTCCTCGGCAAGATGATGTGCGGCGAAGGGGACAGCATCCCCGTCAGCCAGATGCCCGTGGACGGCACGTTCCCGAACGGCACTTCCCAGTACGAAAAGCGCAACCTGGCCCTGGACCTCCCGGAATGGGATCCCGCCCTCTGCATCCAGTGCGGCAAGTGCACGGCCGTTTGCCCGCACGCCGCCATCCGCAGCAAGTTCTTCTCTCCGGACGCCCTCTCCGGCGCGCCGGAAGGCTTTGAATGCCTGGATGCCAAGCATCCGGACTGGAAGGGTGAAAAATTCGTCATCCAGGTCTCCCCGAACGACTGCACGGGCTGCACGCTCTGCTCCGACGTCTGCCCGGCCAAGAGCAAGACGGACCCCACCCACAAGGCCCTGACCATGGTGCCCACCCTGAAGATTCACGACAAGGAGGAAGCCAACTGGGACTTCTTCATGAGCCTTCCGGACGTGGACCGCACCAAGGTAAGGACGGACAACATCCGCTCCATGCAGGTGCTGCGCCCGCTGTTTGAATTCTCCGGCGCCTGCGCCGGCTGCGGTGAAACCCCGTACGTGAAAATGCTCTCCCAGCTCTTCGGCAACCGCCTAGTGGTCGCCAACGCTACGGGCTGCTCCTCCATCTACGGCGGCAACCTGCCCACCACCCCGTGGTCCCATGACTCCGAAGGGCGCGGACCGGCCTGGTCCAACTCCCTGTTTGAAGACAACGCCGAATTCGGCCTTGGCTTCCGCGTCTCCCTGGACAAGCAGATGGAACACGCCATTGAGCTCCTCCATGAAGCCGCCGGCATCGTGGGCCAGGAACTGGTGGACCAGATCCTGACCAACCCGCAGAAGGATGAGGCGGACATCGCGCAGCAGCGTGAAAACGTCGCCGAACTCAAGAAGAGAATCACCGGCAAGCCGGAATGCGCACGCCTCCTGACCATGGCGGACAAACTCGTCCGCAAGAGCGTCTGGATCCTCGGCGGCGACGGCTGGGCCTACGACATCGGCTACGGCGGCCTGGACCACATCCTGGCCAGCGGCAGGAACGTGAAGGTGCTGGTCATGGATACGGAAGTGTACTCCAACACCGGCGGCCAGTGCTCCAAGTCCACCCCGCGCGCTGCCGTGGCCAAGTTCGCCACGACCGGCAAGCCCGGCGTGAAAAAGGACCTGGGCCTCATGGCCATGACCTACGGGAACGTGTACGTGGCTTCCGTCGCCCTCGGCGCGAAGGACGAACATACGCTGAAAGCCTTTGTGGAAGCGGAAGCCTATGACGGCCCCGCCATCATCATCGCCTACTCCCACTGCATCTCTCACGGCATCAACATGGCCAAGGGCCTGCAGCAGCAGAAGGCATGGGTGGATTCCGGCCGCATCCTGCTCTACCGCTACAATCCGGACCTGGCCCTCCAGGGCAAGAATCCGCTGATCGTGGAAGGCAAGGGACCGAAGGGCGACCTTCGCGACGTGCTTCTCAGCGAAAACCGCTTCAAGCTTCTGGCGAAGACCAACAAGGAAGGATTTGAAAAACTCCTTGAAGAAGCCCAGAAGGACGTCTGGCACCGCTGGAACCTGTACCAGAGCATTGCCAACATGGGCGCCGACAAGTCCGCGGAATAAAGCGTACAGCCGCTGAATTTCAACGCCCCTGCACGGTTCGTCCGGCAGGGGCGTTTTTATTCATTCAACAGGAGAGAGCTCTTTTCTGCGCGCCGGATACGGGCGCCTTCCGCGCAGGTTCACAGAACCCTTTTCTTCCACAGCTTCAGTCCCACGGCATGTCCGGCCACAAGACCCGCGCAGGCCGCCAGGCATCCGAGCGCGTCCGTCCACAGCCACCCGTTCTTCCAGTCCCGGAACAGCAGCAGGTGCACCGCCTGCCCCGCGGTGACAGCCGCGAGAAACCACGCCAGAAAGTAGCCGCAGCTCCATGCGCCACGGAACAGCAGAAACCTTTTCAGGGAAGGTCTTTCACATCTGCGGCCTTTCCACGGATTCCCGCACTGGATGAAAATCATCACCAGCTGGAAACAGAAGCACCCCGCAAACAGCAGGGAATCCATGATCAAATACCCCTTCGCGGAAAAGCAATGAGCAGCGTCCGGCTCCACCCCTGGAACGATGGATGACAGCAGAAACAACGCAAGCAAAACAATATTTCCGTACATGGGACTTGTCTGAATGCATCAAGCATAGGTGCAGCCTTTCCTCCCCGCAAGAAATAAACCAATCCCGGCATGCTATCCGCCGGGAAGAAAAACGGTCCCAGGCATCTCCTTCCCCAGGCGCGGCCCGCGTGAAGGCAGACCGCGCCTGGGGAAAAACCGGAAGAACGCTCCCGGAGCAGGAATACTGCTCAGGACTCCTGGAAATGGTGCATGCCGGAGGAAGAACATACCATTCCGGAAGCCGTATCCGGGAAGTGCACCACATCGGGCATGAAGCGGGTACCGACATCCGGAGAGAGCGCATCCCCTTCTTCAGATTCTTTTCACCCTCCGGAGTACGCACGGCGGCATGGTCCCTGATGATGTAAAATACTTCTTCACTTACTTCATGATAACGGTGGCCGCAGGCAAACTGCACCGGTTGCACTGCCACGAACCCGGGCGCGCATTTGCGCTTCATGGAAGAAAATGGCCTGCTTACGTGGAAAGTGCATGCGGAAGTACCTCTTAACTCTGTGCGCGGAATGTACCCATTCTGGCCCCATGTCCCCGCTGGGGAAAGCCTATCAGCAAATGAACACGCCAAGCCCGCAGATCAAGGACATTTCTGTTTTACGGTTCTTCCCCGCCCATGGGACTGCCCGGCGGCGTTTTATCATCTTTCAATGCGGTTTCAGCCGGAGATTGGAATAAGGGACAATTTTTTACCCCTTGGGGATTCTTCACGTTAAGAAACGCATCCATAGCCTGCACGGCTTCTTTCTGATTCCATTTCCGGGATTGCTCAAGGGCAGGACCGGAAATTTTCCTCCATTCTTTTTCCGCCTCTTTTAAAGAAACCGCCTTAAAACATTTCCACTGGGGAGCATCCTGTGTAAGAAGTTCAAAGAGGGACACAACCCAAACCGTTTCAGAGGGCATGTCCTCTGCCAATTTTTCCTGTTCAGGTGATGCAGGCGATTTTGTCTTTTCTTTTACTATTGTTTCAAACGGATCTTCACCCTCGGTTTCCTGGGAAAGAGGCACCCGGCGGCTGCCTGGGGAAAGGGAGCATGTTTTCTTAATGACGCCCGTATTTACATAAACGCTTTCCGTCTGCTCCATGCCGCTTTTCCAGCGGGTTCCATCTTTGGGATTGGTCTCTTCACAGCCGCTCCATTCCAATACCCTGCCATACTGTCCCGTCAGTTCCCATTGCTTCCATCCATAGGTAAAGCGATACCTGTTAACATACCTGTCAGGACAAAAATAATAAGCTTCTTCACCACGAAAAACACTGCCGATTTTCTTCCCGTGCAGGCAAAAGGAAGGAACCGTATAAAGATAAGAGTTATCCGCATTGCAGATAAACCTTACATGTTCATCCTGCGGGGGAGGAGTTCCAGCTATTTCAGGGTTCCGGTACAGGAAAATTCTTTCTTTTCCATGGTCTCCCACAAGATCAATTTCCTGCATAAAAACAAGGCCGCCGTTGGGGCCGTCTGAATTCTTTAATGCAGGATTCCAGCCCGTCCATGATTCAATAAGATCGCCCTGTCCGGAAACCTGTTTGCGAATATTCCACTGGAGAAAAGAAGGAAGCTGGGAAAAATGAAGGGAAAAAACAGGCGGCTGCTCTGCCGCCTTTAACAAGGCGGCAGAGCAGCATAAAAAGCATAATCCTGTGATTAAAGCATTCATTCTAAATTTGATTTACCCTGGACAGAACCCTGTCCACATAATCAAAATTATTGCTATTATATCTGGAAATGCACCATTGTCTAGAAGTATTCATCCAGGCGCAGTAGTGGCCGCTTTTTCCGGGATCATAAAGAAAACCGGGGGAGCGTACCTTGGTGCCGGGTTCGTTAATCTGCCGGGAACATTTGGAAGCTCCGTTATATGCCTTAAGCGTGCAAAGCTGGGCGATGGTACAGGCCGTTCCTTCCGCAAATGAATAATCATACGGAACCCCCTGGCCTGGATTGGTATCGGCCGCACGATAAACCGGGAGAGCACTTTCAGGCGCTTCCGCCTGCTGCTGCTGGAGTTGACGGAGCATCCACCTGTGCGCCTCATTGTATTTGACAAGGATGATTTGAAGGGCTGCCTGGATGTTTTTCTGCCAGTTCCATATTTGCTCCCTTGGGATGGCGGTATATATGCCGTCTCCCCCTGCCGTTCCCGTCACTTGAAAAATGCCGTAACCGCCGGCGCCGGCGGTATCCTGGCTATGAAGCGGAATTCCTTCCGCCCCGGGCTCCCTCCGGTACTTGCCGCCTCCGGCCAAAAATTGATTGTACAAGGATGACGGGGCATTACTCCAGGAGAAGGGGTAATAAACCGCCTCGCCGCCATATCCAAATGATTCGCTTTTGCCTACGGCGGGAAGACACCATTCCATGGAGGCCAAAGTATCCGGATACATTTGCAGCACGTAGGACTGAATATACCGGGTGCACATTTGATCGTCCGGATTCTGCCCTCCGATGCGGAAACGATAGATATCCGCTCCTGTATAGGAGGAGTGGCCGTTTTTGGATTTAATTTCAAATTCCAGACTGGCATTTCCTCCAAAAAAGCCTTCATTCACCTCTTCAAGCCAATCCGTATCCTCCGCAATATTCCATAAGGACACTGGCTGTTCTTTCCAATTTTCCGGAATGGAAGGGATATGTACTGTATCTTTAGCCAAAACGGCCCGGTTGCGATCCCGGGTTCCGGCAGGGGCATCTGCATATTGGATCGCCGGGCGGCTGTAGCTTACCGTCAGCCTGGTTTTCCAGGAAAAACGCCCGGCATCCAACCCTTTTATTTCAAAATGCAAACAGGGCATTCTAGGGCTGCTTTCCTGGCCGGAACCTGTCTCTGCATAATCAATCCATGCAATCGTGTCAGTATTCCTGCCGTCCACATATCCCAGCGTATCGGAATGATCATCTTCCTGTGGTACGACCAATCTCTCCAATACTCCAAACAGCGGAGCCGGAAAAGCTTTCAAGGTGACGGGATGAATATCCACTTCCGTAATCAAAGTTCCAAAAGTTCCGCCTTCCTCACATTCCATGGAGAGCCATATGTCCTCCCTTCCCGTATTGAATTCCTGGGAACGCTTGAGGCGCATCAGCAAGCATCTGTCTCTCCATTCCCCCGGGATAATTTCACCCTCCTTGACATTCAACGAGGCGATTACTTCTCCGGTATTTTGCGACGGGTCTCCCAGCGTGACTTTAACATGGTAACTATTGTTAACCTTGTTGCCATCATCACCGCGCCTGCCCCGGTCCTTCCACGAAATTACATAAAATCCCGCGGCATAATCCGGAGTGTCAAACGAGTCCCTGTCTTCAAAGAACATGATCCTTTGTTTGATGCCTCCGGAAGTTTTGTCAGAATCCAGTTCTGCACATGTAACATGATCACTTTCTACGGACCAGTATTCTATTTTTGTTCCGCGGAGGGCATACCATTTCCGGATTCTGGAAGCACGGTCGGAAGTTCCTTCCGTGGAAGAAATGAATCCATATTTAAATTCGACGCCTTCCGCATATCCCTGATCGTGTTTCTGATTTAATGCTCCCGTTGAGCCCATCTTCCCGTTTTCAATCTTTATTTCATGCCGGGAATTACCGTTATTTACTGAAATTGCGTTATTCATTGCATTTAGTATTTTTATGGAATGTCATCGTAAATATCGGTTTTTTGGGATTCAACCATTACTTGACGAATTAAACACGGATGATACGTGCCTCTACTCCCTCCTGTTGAAAATAAGCAAATTCCATAAATGCTGCCACTACGGGTGGAAAGTCCAGAGGACTGCCCAAACTGCTCGCTCCCAGAGGCGGAAGAACAATAAATAAAGCTTGCCCGTTGTCCCCCAGCAACCTGAAAGACAAGGACAAGCTTTTTATAAAAATAAAGAATCGAAAACGCGGAAGCTATAAAATCATCTAGCGGCTTCCGTCGTTTTACGGATGATTTCACGGGCCTTGCGCACGTCGTCCTCATGGGAATCGCCGCGGCTTCTTTCCACGGTGAAGAGCTTGGAAAGCTCCTCATCCATGCGGGCCACGGCGGCTTTCGCCTTCGGGTTCTTCGCGGCGCGGGCGCGCAGGATATTGACCTTTTCAAATTCTTCCAGCCCGTCTCGGAGTTTTTCAAACCGCAGGGAACTGAGGTTGCCGGGATAAACCAGGTAGCAGTCTCCCGCGGGCCAGTTGCCGAAGTCCGTCTTTTCAAACGGATTGCGGTTCCAGGAGTTGTAGGCCCACCTCAAAAAGCCGTCCAGATGGTTGGCGGCGGCAAAGAGGGGCAGCCATTCCGCCTCCGCCAGCGGGGAGATGGTGAAGGTGTTGGGCTTTTTGGGATGGACGCAAACATAGAACGTCGTCTTCTTCCCCTCTTTCTTGCGCTGCGCCAGGAGATCGCCCGTGACCGTGTCCGCATGGTCGAGCACGGGAGAGACATCATACACGTCCCGGGTCATGGCGGTAGGCCGGTTGACGGCGGAGACGATCTTGAATTCCGGAGCATACTTGTCCAGCACGTTCTTGGCCGCCTTTACCATGGAGTCCGGCCGTTCATCCAGCCCGATGCAGGTCTTGTCCAGCCATCCCTTGCTCTTGACGTGCTTGCGGAAATCCGTCAGGAAAGGCCCCCAGATGGCTTCGTAGGAAGGGTCGTTCGGCTTGAGGTCCAGGAACTTGTATTTTCCGGTAGCTTCATCCAGATAACGGACTTTCATGTTCCACGGAATCATGGTGTAGCAGGATATCTGGCCCTTGACGCCCACCTCGTTGATCATGAAGGAAACCCATTTGTCAAAGTTGGCGTAGTTCCAGCGCATGGTTCCGTTCTTGCCCTTGATCCATTCGATCATGGGGGGGAACCAATCGTAGGTCTGGGCGTTCCAGGCTTCATCAATCAGGGAGCAGGTAATGGCCTTCTGCCCGGCATCCGCCAGCCTTTTCATCACCGGCTTCATCAGCGCGAAATGTTCCGGGGACCACGGTTCCACATCATGCCAGCGCGCCACGGCCTGCGGATGCTGCCAAAGGTCCAGGTGAACCTGCCAATTGGCGGGCGCAGGCAGAGATTCCGGAGCCACTTCCAGAACTACGGGAACGCTCACGGGAGAGCCGCTTTCCGCGGAAACCACTATTTTTCCCTTGTACACGCCGGGTTTGGCGGACGGGGGAATGTTAACTTCCACCCAGACGGGACGCACGCCCCCGGCCTGCAGGTCACAGCTGTTTTCACTGCCGATGATATCTGAAATGAGCCTGTTGCCTCCCTTGGTGTAGCGTATCATGGAGGTCCGGACGGGAATGACCTGTCCGGCAGCATTTTTTACCCCGGCGCAGGTAGCGGATAACTGGGGCTGCGCCTGGGAAGACCAGACGGCAATCTGTCCGGCGGCGCGTTCGCCCCTCCAGCCGGACAGGCGCACGGAATCCTGAAGCATTTCCTGCCTGGGAGCGCCGCTGTAAGGGATGCGGTCATAATCCTTCACCGCCGCGGCTTGCAGGTTCAGGGCGGCATCAGGGCCGTAGCCCTTGATTTCCACCAGGTGCCCTCCCTTGTCATTGCCGGCGTTGTTGCCCAGGAAGGTGATTTTGACGTACCGGACCGTCTGGGGATTGAATTTGAAGGGGACGCCTTCCGAGGTGGCCGCAATGCTGTTGGAAGACTGGTCCGCCAGCATTTTCCAATTTTTGCCGTCTTCAGAGCCTTCTATTTTATATTTGTAAATACGTCCCCCCTCCCAATACGGCCAGACATGCAGGGCGGAAAGCGCGCGGGGCTTCCCCATGTCTATTTGAAGCCAGACGGGAATGCCCTCACAGCCCCAGTATTTGCCGGCGTTGCTCGCCTGGCCGTCCACGGCCAGTTCCGGACGGTCGTTGCCGTAATGCCCGGAAGCGGTGACTTTGGCCCCGGCAAACAGATTGCCCGCATCACCCGGCGCTCCAGCGGAAACCAGGGCGGGTTCGTACAGAGGGTGCCTGTCCGGCGACTGGGCCTGAACAAAAGACGTTAAGGCAATAACGGAACACAGAGGAAAAAGAAAACGGCGCATGCGTACATTACGTACCGGAATTCCATTTTCTCTCAAGAAAAAAGAGCGTTTCCGCTATTCCGCCAACGGACGCACCGGAATACCCCTGGAGGCAAAGTAGGTTTTGGCTTCCGGCACCGTGTATTCGCCGAAGTGGAAGATGGAAGCCGCCAGCACGGCGTCCGCCTTGCCCTCCACCAGCACGTCCACCATGTGGTCCAGGCTGCCCGCTCCTCCGCTGGCGATCACGGGAATGCGCACCGCCTCGCTGACGGCGCGGGTCAGTTCAATATCGTACCCGGTTTTGGCCCCGTCCGCATCCATGCTGGTCAGCAGGATTTCCCCGGCACCGCGGCGTTCCGCCTCCACGGCCCATTCCACGGCATCCAGCCCCACGAATTTACGGCCGCCATGAGTGGAAACGCCCCATTTGCCGGGCGCCTGCCTCTTGGCGTCAATGGCTACGACGATGCACTGGCTGCCGAAGGCCGCCGCGCCTTCATTGATCAGTTCCGGACGGTTGATGGCCGCCGTATTCAGGGACACCTTGTCCGCGCCCGCCAGAAGCATTTCACGCATGTCCATTACGGAACGGATGCCTCCTCCCACGGTCAGCGGCATGAAGCAGCAGGCCGCCGTGCGGCGCACCACGTCCACCATGGTGGCGCGGCCGTCGGAAGAAGCGGTGATGTCCAGAAAAACAAGCTCGTCCGCCTGCTGGGCATCATATGCCCTGGCGCATTCCACCGGGTCACCGGCATCCCTCAGGTTGACGAAATTGGTCCCCTTGACGACTCTGCCGTCCGTTACGTCCAGACATGGAATGATTCTTTTTGCCAGCACGGCCTTATCAAGCCATCACCGCCAGCAAAGGGGAAGCCTAAAATACGGCTTGCCGCAGGATGCCTATGATGGGAAAAAACGTCTCTTTCCTACAAATATCCCGTTGCAGGCTTTCTTTGTCACCTCCATCAAATTTGAAGACAATTCCTTGAATTTCAATAAATGGATAAATGTATAGAAAGCATTTTACACACGCTTTCCTCCTCCTGTTCAATAAATGTCTGCGGATTAAGAATCCGCAAACAATAAAAAATATTAACAATTAATTTACTGTACATTTTAATGCATTGAAAATACTATCATTATAGTATTCCTGGTCTTTTTTGAATTCATCCTTTCCATACTTGCTCCGCAAGTTATACAAAATTTGTATTTCACATAAAAAAACCGGATTCTTAATCCGGTAAACGGGTAGAAATACTTCCTTCCAGTATTTTTTACTCAAAAGTTTAATAAAATGAAGAAAACACTTTCTCTTCTGGCCGTCACGCTTCTCGGCATTTCCGGCGGCCAGGCCGCCGTCACCCTGGTTTCCGGATTTTCCCGGTTTGACCAGACTTCACCGGACAGCGGCACCGCTGTTTCCGACCTGGGAACGAAGTCCCTCAGCTGGACGCTTAACGACGCTCTCTGGAATAACGACGGAACATGGACGTCCAATGCGACCAATTCAAAGAAAAACGGGCTTGACGTTTCCTCCCTTCAGCTTTCCGGAGCTGCCGGCTATACGGTGAACATTAACTTCTCCAGCGCCGCCAGCCTGGACAACACGGATTCCCTCTTCTGCGCTTCCATTGGCGGAACCGGTCTTAATTCCATTGTAGGACGCTATGAAAGCGGCAAGATAGGCATCGCCAACAATGGCAGCAGCTCGGGACGTCCCGCAAGCGGCTTAAGCAGCACCGCCATTGACTTCAACAGCCCGTTTTCACTGACTCTCTCCGTTCAGGCAGGGGGAGCCTACAGCGTGTTCATTACGCAGAATGGCACCACTCAGACCGTGTCCTGGCCCAACATGGCCCAAGCCGGAAATCTGGACCAGCTCTATATCGGCTGCTGGGCAACCTTGAACGGGAACCAGAGTTCCCCAACGGTATCCGGCCTCAGCTTCTGGGAAGGCGCGGCAACGCAGGATGACCTGGCAGCCATCATCAACGTTCCGGAACCGGCCACTGCCTCCCTGAGCCTTCTGGGGCTGGGCGCATTGCTCCTGCGCCGCCGGAGAAAGTAAAATTTCCTCTTGTCGGGCCGCTGGCGGTTTCATGCAGCCAGCGGCTTTTGTTTTTTATCCCTTTGAATCCAACTGCCATGAAATTTTCATCACTTTACCGCAGTCTGCTGTTCATCCCCATAACGGCGGCTTTCATCGGCGCGGCAGAAGCCAAGACGCTTCAATTATACATCCTGACAGGACAATCCAATTCCCTGGGAGCCGTCAAGGGGTCTCCGGCGTCCGCGGAGCTGCTGGAACAGTACAGGTCCGATGGAAGCACCAAATTCTGGCACAATAATTTCAACAAGATCACCGGCAGTTCCGTAGACTGCAATCCGCCAGCTTCCTCTTCCTGGGGTTCTGTCGTACCCCAGGTGTGCGGAACGGAGTCAAGCAATTACAACTGCATGGGGCCGGAGTACGGCTTTGCCGCCATGATGGAGCGCAAGGGATGGTCCCTGGGCGGCCCTGGCTCCGGACATGCGGACATGGGAATCGTCAAGGCCGCTCTGGACGGAGGAGGCAATTCCTATTGGAACAAAGGCACGAACGCCTATAATGCCATAGTGGAGACCGTCAGGAAGGCCTGTGAAAACGCCCTGGCCAACGGTTACGACAAGGTGGAGATCATGGGCGTAATGTACCTTCAGGGAGAGTCCAATACAGTCACTGACAGCAGTAATGCCGCCAATTCATTTTTAACGTTTCTGGACAACTTGCAGGGGGACCTTGCCCGGGATGGAGTGGACACCGGCCCTCTGGCGGCACATCAGGCCATTCTGGGAGAACAGGCCAAGTGGGGCACAACCAACGTCACAAATGCTGAAACGGGGGACGTCACAGGAGGATTCAACGGCAATGAAGGTTCTTCCGGAACAACCCGCGACCAGCAGGAAGCCCTGGCCCGGGCAAACGACAACATGGGCTGGGTTCCGACACGGGACCTCGCCAAAATCACCTCCGGCGACAGCATGGGCGTCCATTACGACGGAAAGTCCCAGATCACCATCGGAGCGCGGTATGCCTATGAGGCGGCCAGGCTGGCCGGGTATGATACGGGTACGGTCCGCAGCGGAAATTACGACGCCGCTCTCTCTTCCACGGAAGCCTGGATGAACGGCAAGCTTCCCGTGGACAGCACGGCCGTCTGGGACGCAGCCTCCTCCGCCAAGGATAACATGGTGAGTTCCGCCGCCGGAACCAACGCCGCGCTTTACGGCATCAGGATTGAAGATACATACCTGAACACCATCACCATCCGGGGCGTGGCCGTTGACGGCAGTTCCGCTCCCTCCATGCAGGACGGCCATTTGATCCTGGGGAGCGGCGGCATCGACATCGCAACCGGAAAAAACCTGAACATCGCTTCCGTGCTGGAGCTTCAGGGCGACCAGCAATGGAACATTGCGGGAGGAAGCACCCTGTCCATCCGGGGGAGCAGTTCTTCCGGCAACCATCAGCTCACGTTCATCACGGGAACGGGAGACGTCGCCATCCGCAATTCCACCCTTGCGGCTGATCCCTCCGGAATCGCCAGAGTGGAGGTCAGCGCCTACGTCAATACGGATGCCGCCGCTTTTACGGGAAACTGGACCGTCGGTCCCGGCGTGGAATTAACAATGAACGGCACGGATACCAAGACCGCCGGCTCCGGCTGGGGAACGGGCTCCGTCACGCTCCAGGGGGCAACCGTCCTTGCCGGCTGGGAACACGTGACGTCCAATACGTGGAGCAACCGTTTCATTCTGGAGGAAGGCACCGTTTCCTCCTTCGGGAGCTCCACCAACGCCACCGGAAAAGTCCTGACCCTGTCCGGCGGGATTTCCGGAAATGGGGCCTTGTCCAAGACCACCGGCAATACGCTGGTTCTGGCCCATGCCAATACCTATGCGGGAGGCACCCAAATCCGGGGAGGCACTTTGCGGCTCGGAGACAGAAACGCCCTGGGCACGGGAACGGCGGCCGTTCACATGGGAGGAACGCTGGATTTGAACCGTTATGACGTTTCCAACACCATCCGCTTGTCCGGAGGGGAGGTGCTGAACTGGGGCACCGTTGCACGGGTAGAAATCGGCCACCAGGTGGTCTGGGCGGACCAGCACCTGGAGGGAACGCTCGCCTTGTCCGACGGCTCCCGTATCCTGGCCGGCAATTCCATGACGCTGGGAACGGCCGACAGCCTGGCGGCGGGGAATTTTACCGTGGAGCTTTCATCCACGAATCTGGTGGAAGGAGGCGAAGGGTTGGCCGCCATCATCATGACGGGAGGCGCCTTGAACCTGCTGGACGGCCTGACTCTGGACGTCAGCGGCATCCTTGCTCGCGCCGGCACCATGTCCTTCAGAATTACGGACATTTCAGGGGGTACCCTGGAAGGGCTTTCCTCTGCGGAAGATTTTTCCCTGGCAGAGGCCGCCCATGGCTGGAATGTGCTGGATTACGACGCTTCCACGGGAATCGTGACGCTTTCCGTCCCCGAACCGTCCTGTGCCCTGCTGGGGCTCCTGGGCATGGCGGCTCTGCTGGCAATGCGCCGCAGGGCCTGACTTTTTCCCCCTGCTCCCGAAGCCAGCAGGAGCGCCGCCAGCCTTTGCGGCGCTCCGTGACCGGACCTGAACAGCCCGGGGATTTAACTGGAAGTTATGCCTTCCTCCCCCCAGCCGCCTTTCCTCTGCGCGCGTTGGAAATAACCGGAGTAAACAGGGCGAAATGGGGCAAACGGCTTAATAGCTTTTCTTTCCATGTCCAGGTGCTAGACTCCGCGCAAGGCATCTCCACCCATGACAACCACACGCTCGGGATTTACCAAACTTGCAGCTATCTGCATTGCCATCCTTCTGGGGGCCGTCATCTGGGAGCTGGGGTGGCCCCTGACGCATGCGGAGCATGAATGGTCGCGCCTGATTGCGGCCGTCGCCACGCTGGGCCATTTGACGGGCGTGCTGGGCTCCTTCTTCCGGAAGGAGATCAACCACCCTTCCCTGAGGCTGCTGATTTTCCAGATTATCTGCTGCCTGCTGATCTTCCTGCTGATCGCCAGGGAGCAGCAGGAGGACAGTTACATGAGGTTTACGGAGCTTTCCCGCCTGGTGATTACGGCAGGGCTGATCGCCATCCCCACGCTGATGTCCCTGACCAGGATTTTTGAATGGCTGCTGGGCAAGCAGAAAAAAGGGCGCCCGCTGATGGCTCCCGCCATGCAGTTTGTGACCTCCCTGGGGGTGGTCATCCTGGCGGGCACCGGGCTGCTTCTGCTCCCCAATTCCACGTATCCCGGCATCACGCTGAGCTTTACGGACGCCCTGTTCACCAGCACCAGCGCCGTGTGCGTCACCGGGCTGAACGCCGTGGACTTCGCCAGCACTTTCACCCCGCTGGGGGAAATGTTCACGCTTGCCCTCATCCAGATCGGCGGGTTCGGCATCATGACGTTCGCCTACTTCGTGGCCATGGTGGCGGGCCAGGGCTTTTCCCTGCGTGACCGCGTGCTGCTGACGGACCTGCTGGACGAAGGGAACCTGGGGTCCGTGGTCTCCTTCATCACCACCATCGTAGTCAGCACGCTGTTCATTGAACTGTGCGGGGCCGTCCTCCTGTACTTTTCCTGGGAAGGAAAGGATATCAACCTGATGGGGGAACCCCTGTGGTGGCACTCCCTCTTCCACTCCGTTTCCGCCTTCTGCAACGCGGGTTTTTCCACGTTCCCGATGAATCTGATGGAGCCGGGCATCCGCCTGTGCTACAGCGGGCAGGCCGTCATCATGGCGCTGATCGTATGCGGCGGCCTGGGATTCGGCATTTACAAGGAAATCAACTCCCGCCTGGTCAACCGCTTTCTGGCCAAGCACCGCCGCCTGCGCATGCAGTGGACCCCGTATTTCAAACTGGTGATGATCGCCACGGGCATTCTGCTGGCTGGGGGCGCCCTGTCCATTTTCGCCGTTTCCGCCCCCCACACTTCCGAACCGTTGGGGCAGCACCTCTGGAGCTGCCTTTTTGACAGCGTCACGGCCCGCACGGCGGGATTCAATATCAGCGACTACAGCCGCTACCTGCCCGCGGCCAGCCTCATCATGTGCGGCCTGATGGTGGTGGGCGGCAGCCCCGGCGGCACGGCGGGCGGCATGAGAACCACCACCTGCGCCATTGCGGGCGCGGAAATCCTGCGCATCCTCCGCGGCCGGGACCACGTGGAATTCTTCCACCGCCGCATTGACCAGCGCACCGTGGCGCGGTGCGTGATCACGGTGGTGGTCTCCTGCGCCTGGATCGGCTGTTTCACCATTCTTATTTGCAGCCTGGAGCCCGCCATGAGCTCACTGGATATCTTCTTTGAAAACTGCAGCGCTTTTGCTACGGTAGGCGTGTCGCGGGGAATCACGCCCAATCTGAGCGACCCTTCCAAGTATCTTCTCATCATCAACATGCTCGCCGGCCGCGTGGGGCTTTTCGCCTTCCTCATCGCGCTGGCCGGCACCCCTACCCCGCGGCATTACCGCTATCCATCCGTCAAAATTCCGTTAACCTGAACATACCATCATGAGATATACCGTTATCGGCCTGGGCCAGTTTGGACAGGAGCTCTGCACGGAGCTTTCCGCCCGCAACATTGAAGTAGTGGCCGTCGCCTCCACGGATGAAGAACTGGAGCAGATCAAGGACCTGGTGACTTACGCCGTGGTAACGGATTATACCAATCCGGCCGCCCTGCGGGAACTGGAGCTGGACGACCAGTCCGCCGTCATCGTCGCCATCGGGGACAGCTTTGAAGAAAACCTCCTCGTCGTCACGCACCTCCAGAAAATGGGCGTGCGCTACATCTACGCCCGCGTGATGAGCCCGGTGCACGAGCACATTTTAAGCCAAATGAACGTGTACGCGCTCATCAACCTGTCGCGCGTGGCCTCCAAGCAACTCGCCAGCCAGCTGGAATCCCCGGAATTCCTGCGCGTCTCCCCCATGGATGAGAACCACAGCATCGTGGAAATAGCCGTGCCGCGCATCTGGGTGGGCAAACGCCTCCGGGACGTGGGCCTGCGCACGGAGCACCATCTCAACCTGCTCACCATCCGCCGCGGAGAAGCCCAGACCCCGCAGGGGCGCCGGGAAATTCTTTCCATCCCGCGCATTCCCGTCATTGGCACCCCTTCCCCGGACCTCGTCTTTGAAGACCACGACATCCTGATCCTGTTCGGCAAGGAGACGAACCTGATTGAATTCGCCCAGTTGTCCAAGGGCCTGTAAACCCGGACCAGTCCCATTCCGGAAACCGGGCTTTCAGGACAGCTCTTCAAAAGCGGTCATCAAGCGCTTTTCAGAGATACGGCCCTTGACGGAGATAGCGGGGGCGAAGACGGCCAGGCGGTATTCTTCCAGCAGATAGCCGTACTGCGTCCAGCGCGGGTCGCCGTCATGTTCCGGCAGGGCCTGATGCCAGGGGAGGTACACGCGTTCAAAGAGGTCCAGGCGTTCCAGCTCCCTGGCCAGGGGCTGCTGGCCGATGCGCCTGATGCGTTCCGCGATGCCCTGCATGTACCGTTTCAGGTCCGGCAGGCGTTCCGCTCCATGCGCCCACAGGAAGCGGGAGCGGAGCAGCCAGTCAAGCTGGCGCCGGAGATCAGCCGTGATGCGCTCCGTATGGCGCACGCCCTGCTGCGCGGCCATAAAGTCCCTGGCGGCATGCTCCGTGGCCGCTATCAACTCCCAGACGTCCGCCACGCTGTGGGCGGCGTCAAAGAGGTTCTGGCGCAGGCTCATTTCCGCAGCGGCGAATTGTTCCGCCGTGCGCGGGAGGGGGCGGCCCATGGCGATCTCCGCGGAGACGTCCACCAGGTCGTCCGCATTGGTGGACGGGTCCCTGCCCAGCATGTGCAGGGAAAGCTTCCCTTCCAGTTTCAGCGGGAATTTCTTGCGGAGGTGGTTGAGCTGGTCCGTCTGGCGCAGGCGCATGAAGCGCAGGCAGCCTCTCCGGTGGGCTTCTTCCGCGCGCAGTTCATCCTCAAAAACGCGGACGCCTACAGACGGGCCTTCATCCACCAGGGCTACGTAACCCGGCCTTCCCGCCACGTCCACCGTGCGCTCCAAATCTCCGCAGGTCCATTCCTTCATTCCGGTTACGGATACGATGTCCGCCGCTGTTTCCCGGAACCGGCGGGAGAGCTTTTTGCCCAGCCGCGCATTCAGCTCCGCAACGTCCGTACCCATGGCAAGCTCTTCTCCTTCGTCGTCGCAGACCCAGATTTTCGTGACCAGCTCCGCCGGAATGCGGTTCATGTCAAAGAAGGAGGGAGCGCAGAAACGCCCGGTTTCCGCTTCCACGAATTCCGCCAGCTTCTGCGCCAGCGGCCCGTCCGGATCCAGGCCATGCCGCAGCTCTGCGAAGTATGCGGCCTTCTGGCTGATGGGCTGGAGAAAGACGCGCAGGTCCTTGGGAAGGGTGCGCAGCAGGCATTCCGCCCGCTGGGCCAAATGGCCCGGGACGCCCCATTCCGGCAGCCATTCCGGCACGTCCGGCAACTGGTCGATATGGACGCCCAGCGTCACGCCGTCATCTTCCGCGCCGGGGTCATTCTGGTAATACACGGCGTATTCCGCGCCGCCGCAGGAAATTTCATCCGGAAAGCCGTCCAGAAGGTCCCTGCCCCAGAAATCATACATGGCCTCCTGCGGCGGAACGTGCAGGGCTTCCGGGTTGTCTTTTTCCATGCTTCCGGCCCAGCGCAGAAAGGCCCTGGCCGTGCAACAGTCCTGCGGAATGAGCCTGTCAAAGAATTCAAAAACGCCTTCCTCGCACCAGACCTGGTCCGGGCGGCGCAGCTTCAGTTCTATCTGCCGCACTTCCTCCCGGAGCGTTTCCAGATGCCTGATGCATCCGGGTTTCGTACGGAAACCGCCGCCCAGCAGCCCTTCACGGATCATGATTTCCCGCGCATGGGCGGGATTGATGCGGCCATAGTGCACGCGCCTGTTGTCAATGATGCGCAGACCGCCGCACACCACGCGCTCCACGGCGTAAACCGCGCCCTGCTCTTTGTCCCACCGGGCTCCGGAATAATGGGATTCACAGAGATGGGGAGCCACCTGTTCCACCCATTCCGGCTCCAGCCGGGCGGCGCGGCGCATCCACAGGCGCGTGGTGTCCACCAGCTCCACGCCCATCACCCATTCGCTCCGCTTCTTGCGGCGGAACAGGCCGGAACCGGGAAAGATGCCGAAAGAGCGTCCCCCGGCGCCGCGGTATTCCCGGTTGTCCGCATCCCAGAGGCCGAACTGGCGCGGAACGCCCGCCAGGATGCTCCGGTGAATCATGGCGAAGGAAGCCTGCCGTTCCACTTCCGCCTCCAGGGGGGGGATCCTGCATTTCAAGGTCTCCTTCAGCAGCCGGGAAAGGTCTTCCCACAGGTTGAACCATTCCATCATGCGGTTGAAATTGAGGAAGTTTTTCCCGCACCATTTCCGGAGCTGGTTTTTGTGCCAGCGCCGGCCTTCCCGGAACTGCCACGCAGCCTTCCACAGTTTGAGCAGGGACAGGAAATCGCTGTCTTCATCCTTCCACTGCGCGTGGGCCTGGTCCGCCTTCTGCGCGGCATCCGCCGGACGTTCCCGGGGATCCATGATGCCCAGGCCGGCCACAATCACCAGCATCTCCGGCAAGGCCTGTTCATGCTGCGCTTCCAGCAGCATGCGGCCCAGCCGCGGGTCAATGGGCAGCCGCGCCAGCTTCCTGCCCACGGGCGTGAGCTGCCGGGCCTTGTCCAGGGCGCCGATTTCCCGCAGGGTGCGGTAGCCCTCCGTGACCAGCTTGGAGGAAGGAGGGTCCGGAAGGGGGAATTCCGGCATTTCCGGAAGACCCAGGTCCTTCATCCGGAGAAGAGCCCCGGCCAGCGCGCTGCGCCTGATTTCCGGGTCCGTGAAGTCCGGCCTGTCCTCCCAGTCCTCCTCACTGTACAGGCGGATGCAGACGCCCTCGCACACGCGGCCGCAGCGGCCAGCACGCTGGCGCGCGCTGGCCTTGGAGACGGGTTCTATCTGAAGCCGCTGCACCTGCCGCGCCGGACTGTAGCGGCTGACGCGCGCCAGGCCGGAGTCAATGACGTAAATGATGCCGGGAATGGTCAGGGATGTTTCCGCCACGTTGGTCGCCAGCACGATGCGGCGGCAGCCGCGTTCCGGATGAAAAATCCTTTGCTGGTCTCCAAGGCCCAGCCTGGCAAAGAGGGGGAGGATGCGCGTATTCCTCAAATTCCGGCCTTCCAGCTTTTCCGCCACTTCACGTATTTCACGCTCTCCGGGGAGGAAGACGAGCACGTCCCCGCGGTCGTCCAGGGTGTCCAGCCAGTCCACGGCGCGCGCCACATGGGCGGGGAGCTCTTCATCATCACGCAGAGGCGGCAGGTAATGAAGGTCCACCGGATAGGTACGGCCTTCCACCTGGACGATGGGGGCGCCCCCGAAGAACTCGGAAAAGCCACCCGCATCCAGCGTAGCGGAGCTGATGACCAGCCGCAGATCCTTCCGCCTGTCCAGCAGAAGCTTCAGGTAGCCCAGCAGAAAGTCGATGTTGAGGCTGCGTTCATGGGCTTCATCCAGAATCAGGGTATGAT
>ENA-UAOK01000136-UAOK01000136.1-human-gut-metagenome-genome-assembly--contig:-NODE-136-length-44062-cov-7.509533_pt1 | contig 44062 bp, 33 predicted proteins | sample MGYA00243467_ERZ654553 | MGnify/ENA primary metagenome ERZ654553 (study PRJEB26926, sample SAMN06164886) | human gut metagenome | biome: ENVO:00009003; feature: ENVO:2100002; material: ENVO:00002003...
CCCATCTTATGAATCGTAGACATGGGAATACCATGTTCTTCGGAGAGTTGGCGAGACGTCTTGACTCCACTCAAATACTCCTGTAAAATCAAATTCCGCAACTGTGTTCGGGAAAGTTCGGGTACGATAACCTTTCGCTGACGGATAAGCTGCTACAAAATTGCTCTTGCTGATGTCGATACCGATATAAACCATAACTGAAAGAATTTAAGTGAAAAAACTACATCTTGTAAACCATCGTCGCAAACACGGACTCTACTCGGCCTAACGAACTGTCCGGTTTTGAGATGTAAAACATGGGGGCGGAACGTCCTGAACGGCTTCTAAAACCAACGAGACATCTGTCTTATTCCATGCTCGATATTGTAAAAATAATTCAATTGTTTAACTAACTACAAATGTACGACGGGACAGGCATCAAAACTACCTCGGTGCGGACTGGAGCGGACTGGAGCGGACATGGTCACCGTTCCGGAAAAGGCACCTCTATCTTCGCGGCGTAAACCATTGTTTCACTAAAAACATTTTGCTTTATGTCCGAAGAAAATCAGAATCAGATTCCCAACCAAGCCCCCGAGCAGGCCGATCCCAAGTACAAGGAGACACTTCTGCTTTACAATGAGAAAAACGGCGCCGTAGAGGCCGTTTCCGAGCTCAAGCAGCAAGACAACCAGTACAAAGTCACCACGACGCAGCCGCTCACGGCCAACAAACCGGCCTTCTACGACCTGCGCAACAGCAACGCTGTCGCAGCCTTCATCAAAGGCTTCATGTCGCAGGAAAACGCCAAACCGCTGCACTTCCTGAAAGTCGCCGCTGACAAAGCCAGCGAGCTGACCCAATCGTTGCTGCGACTTGCCGACAATCCCAAAGATCCCGAGGGGCTTAAAGCCTTCCGCGAGCACCGGGTTACATCCTATCAGCTCGAAAAGATCCGCTTCGACACCCCCGACCTGAAACTTCAGGAGCTGAAGGAGATGGGCATAATCGTCACGCCCAAGGAGCTGGAGGCTATGAAGCACAGCCTTCCGTGTACGGAATTGCATGACGTGAACCTCAAGGTCGGCAATATTCCCGTCGTGGGTCAGTTCGCCCTGCAACCGTATCGGGATATGAACGGCGACGTGCAGATCGGACTTCAGGGTACGCTGCCGCGTCCGGAGTTCGAACGCGAAGAGTACCGGATGATGTTCTCCACGAGCGAGAAGGAGCAGCTGTTGGCCGGCAAGACCCCCGACCGCCTGTATGAGCTCCCCAACCCGCATACGGGCGAGAAGGAGTGGTGCTTTGCCACGCTGAACCCTGCGACGAACCGCCTTGCCACCGTCCCCAAGCGCGACGTTCCCGAGCTGCACTACTTCAACGGTGTACGTCTGGACGGTACTCAGCAGGATGAACTGGCCCTGGGCGGTCGCGCCTTTGTCGAAGGATGCGCCATGCGCGACAGTGACATCACCTATTCGGGAAAGGTCGGCTTCGACGTGCTTTCCGATGAGTACAAGATGACCGACTATAAGTTCAGCAAGCCCTATGTCTCGCCCGCGTTGGCCGAAAAACTCAATGAGCGACAGTTGAATGCGCTGAAGAGTCCCGAAGGTCTGGACTGCTCGAAAGAGAAGGAACATCCCGTCCTGGGCAAGAACGGCAAGCCTCTGACCTGTATCCTGCGTATCGACCCCTCGACGAACGGTGTGGTCTACGATTTTTCGCAGCAGCGGCGCCGGGAGCAGCAGGAAAAGCAGGAGTCGAAGCAGGAGCAGAAAGCCGAGACAGCGCAGGAGCAGGCTCCGGATCAGGGTCAGGGCCGCGGTCGCAAACGCTAATCCGCTCTTGCGATGGAAAGCCCCGATGAAAAGTGGTTCCGGGAGCGCCTGCGGCATTTTCTCGAAGTGCGCCATCCCCCGCGTCAGTTCCACCGGGCGATGATCGGGCGGCGCAGCCGGCTGGCTTTCGAGAGCTACACGGAAAGTATCCGACAAGGAGCAACTGTCGAGCAGGCGATACGTGCTGCGGACAATGTCCTCTTTCGGGATCTGCTCTTCTCGAAATACGACACCGTGCATCTGATCCTTGCGACGGATTTCCCGGCCATTCCCGAAAGCCAGCGGCAGGTGGTAGCCCTGAAGCTCACCCGCATTTGCTCTCCGATCTTTGCTGTCTATGATCTGCGCGATGATTTCACCGAGCGCCCCGAGTTCCGGCAGCTCAAAGAGGAGCTTCGCATCGGCATCCGCAGCTGGATCGACGAGAACGGCGTCCCGGGCTACCGCAGCCCGGCCCGGCATGAGGTGCCGCCTGTCCCGTACACCAAGCGTCCGAAGTACAGCAAACGCAGCAAGCGTCAATAATCTGAATCCATTCACTTTTAAATTCTTTCACACCATGAAAAAACTCATTTTTGCCGCAACGGCTATCGTTGCCGCCCTGTTCGCCTCGTGCGACAAAGAATCTGAAACGCTGAACCCCACGACGCCCGGCGCCGTGGAGGGAGCACAGGTAACGCTCACGCTGGCCGGAGCCGATGAGCAGACCCGCGCCTTCTTCGACAACACGGCCAAAGCCGAGGCGTGGGAGTCCTCGCTCTCGTCGCTTTCGGTCTTCGCTTTCGACAAGGCCGGAACGCTGATCCTCCGCCGCGACTTCACTTCGGCAGAGCTCACGGCCAAGTCGGCGACCTTTGCCCTTCCCAAATCCACGGCCGGAACCGAATGCTCGTTCTACGCCGTGGCCAACTACGACGCCTCGTCTGCCAAGACCAAGTCGGCCCTCACCTCGATGCTGGAGAAATCCGCCGGGGACTACAACGGCACTTTCGCCGAGGTATCCACGAAAGCCAAACGTTCGGGCGGTTTCGTGATGTCGGGATCGACGACCAAGACCGTCGGTGTCGTGAATACGATAACTGATATTGCCATTACGATCAAGCGTACCGTGGCCAAAGTCGCCATGCAGACCACTATCGACCCGACCTTCTCCCAGAAGTACGGCGGTACGCTGACGATCAATTCCGTGAAACTCTCCAAAGCTGCGTCGCAGTCGCTCCTCATTGCCGGCACGCCCACGCCCGGCGCCATGAGCTATACCCACACGCAGACGCCGGCATCGGCTTCGGGGACGCAAAACAACCTCTTTTACCTGTTCGAAAACGGCACCCTGACTGTCGGCAACCGCGTTCTGCTAGAGATCAATGCCACCTACGATATGGACGGCAATGCCTCGACTTCGGACGACCGCTCGGAGGTAACCTATTCGATCGAGCTGACCGGCAAATCCGCCGGCGAGATCCTCCGCAACGGCTATTACCGCATCGCGGCCAACATCACGGGCCTCGTGGGTCAGGACTGCACCGTTTCGGTAACGGTCGCCGACTGGGAGATGCCCGTAACCCAGAACGTCGATCTGGGCGCTTAATCCATTCGCCGCGGGTTCCTGTCTCCGAGTGTCCGGGGCGGGAACCCGCTCTTTATCCTAAACCCTTCGAAGAATGAGAACTTGCCTTTTTATGCTGCTTGCAGCCCTGTTATCGTATGGGTGCAGCGAAGAGAATCCCTCCCTTCAGGAGCCTGCCGCACCTCCCGTGCAGGTGAATCCCCCGGACGGGGAGCGGGTGCAGGTCGCCGTCGCCGTCGTTCCGGCCGCCCGGATGGCAGTCTCCCGCGTTCCGTCGGAAGATGAAATCCGCGACGTCAATTTCTACCTCTACGCCACCGCTGCCGGGCTGCCGTCCGTACACCTCTATGCGCAGCAGTCCGACCTGCGCTTCGAGTGCCTTGCGGGACGCTACGAAATGCTCGTCATCGCCAATGCCGGCCTCGATCTCGGCAATATGCCTTACGAAGTGCTTATCGCCTACGAAGCCGCACCGCCCGCGGCGGACGGCTGTATGACGATGATAGCGCGGCGCGACATCGTAATCGAGGCGTCGTCTGCGGCGGTCAGGCTGGAGCCCGTCGAAGTCGTGCGCGTCGCGGCGAAGATCAGCTACCAAATCACCGTGGCGTCCCAATGCGCCGACATCCGGGTAAGGGGTATGCAGGTGATAAGCCAGCCGTGGCGAACCGAAGTGTTCGCCGAGGGTATGCCTGCCGCAGGATATATCAAGGGCGGCTTTACCGAAAACCCGAACGACGGCGAAGCGATGGACGGGAGTTTCCATATGCTGCCCAACCTGCGGGGCGAGGTTCCCGCGATTGCAGACCAGACGCAGAAGAACGGGGACAACGCCCCCAAGAATGCTTCATACCTATTGATCCATGCCGTGCGCGGCACGAAAGTATTGTCCTACCGGGTGTATCTGGGCGGAAACAACACTTCGGATTTCAACGTCCGGGCCAATACGCATTACACGTTCGACATAACGCTCCGGGGCGACAACGAATCCGACGTGCGCGTCAGCTCTTACCGGTTCGATATACAGTGCGAGCCGCAGGCTGCTGCATCCGACGGGGTGCTGCTCGATACCGCACCGTTCGTGCTGACGCTGAACCTCGCCGGAGATTATAATACCTCGGAAATAGGTGCTACGCTCCTGTTCAAAGGGGGCGACATGCAGGCGTTCGGCTGCGGCACGATGACCGGGCAGCCCCTGTACCCGTTGGAGGTGCGCGGAAATTCGAATATCTACCGCATTACTTATACGCCGGAAAACTTCGCCCGGGAGCATGCCGTGCTGACGTTCTCCGTCATGCTGCACGACCGTTACGGAGAAATCGCAAGCTGCGATTTTACATTCACCTATGCGCATAAGTTGCGCGTCTACACCGAGTGGTTCGACGGCAGCCAAGGAAAGGGCATCGTCACTTCGCCCGACGCCCTGCGCATAGTCAAGGGCTCGACGCTCTCGTCGTGGTATTACGACATCTACTGCCCCGACGAGGGCTGCCTGCTTACGGCCGTCCCCGACAGCGGATATGTGTTCGACGGGTGGTGTACGACCTACGACCACATGGGCGTATTGAGCTACGACGAGCATTTCCGGTACGATCCGCTCGATAGGCCGGATGTTATCTATGCCTTCTTTCGATAAATATTCTTCCTATGAAAAAATACTTTTTGATATTCATTACCCTGCTCACCTTATACGGTTGCGGCAAGGATGCTACGAATACCGGTTCAGAGTCCCACCGTTATACGGTGGCGGTCGAACTGGCAGTACGGCCCGACAGAATGATAACCGTAACCCGCTCGGCGGATGAGACGGCCATCCGGGATATCAACTTCTACCTCTGTGACAAGAACGGCAATGTCATCCTGCACCGTTACCAGACCTCTGCGACGCTGCGCTTCGAATGCGTTCCGACGAACTACCTGCTGCGCGTTGCGGCCAATATGGGCCGTGATCTGGGCAATAACCCCGTATTGGAAGATTTTACCCTCGCGCATATGGATCAATACGACGCTCTGCCGATGGCATGGGAAGGCGATCTTACGATCCCGGCTTCCGGAGGAGCGTTACCAGCAGTCGAGGTGCAGCGTGCCGTAGCGAAAATATCCTATGATATCGCCGTCAAACCTTCGGATATCGAACTGCTTTCCGTGCAGCTGCTCTCCGTCCCGCGCACGGCGTCGGTCTTCGACATTGCAGCCTTGCCGTCGGACGATCCCGATGATTATATGGACTGTCCCGAAACCCGTCTTTCGGGGCGCTCGGCAGCGGGAACCTCGTATCTGCAGCCCAATATGCAGGGTGTCGTGTCTTCGATCACCGACCAGCGGCAGAAGAACCCCGACAACGCCCCCGACAATGCTTCATACCTGCTCATTCGGGCGACATGTGGTGCGAAGGCATTGGCCTACTGCGTTTATCTGGGTGAGAACAACACCTCGGATTTCAACGTCCGGGCCAACACGCATTACCGCTTCAATATCTCAATCCTCGGCGACAGCGAGGTGGATACCCGTGTGAGCAGCTATACGCTCAATATCTATGACACCTATGGCGGCAATATGATCGGCGGGTACTGCACATACGACATTATGGGCGAACTGTTCATCGAGGTAGATGGCGACCCCGCACCGTTGACGCTCCGGGGGCATATCTCCGCCTCGCAGGGCGACACGGACCGCTTTTTGGTGGACGACGCCTCGATAGAGACGGGTCTCGATCTGAGTCTTCCGAACCAGCCGGGACTGAACGAGTATTTCCTTTACTACGATCAGACTGTCTACACGGAGGCGAATTCGCAAGTGAACTATACCGTGACGGTCGAGGACGACGGAGGCTATGCGCAGTCGTTCGATTTCGAGCGGCGCTTCGCCAACAGGCTCGATGTGATCGTCGACACTTTCGACAACGGAAAAGGAAAAGTGACTGTTTCCGATGCCTTGTACTCCGAGCAGGTCTCCGGGACACGCGACCATACCGTGATGTGTCATCAGATGGGCTGCACGCTGGTGGCACTGCCCGCCGCAGGCTACCGATTTGACGGATGGTACACCACGGATGGTTACACGACCCGGCTCTCGATATCGACGACCTATTTCTATGTGCCGAAATCTACCGACGCCTCGATCTTTCCAAAATTCACGGCTGCGACGTTTCCTCTGGACAGCAATGGCACGGCAAACTGCTACATAGCTCCCGACCTCGGCACTTCGTACTCGTTCGATGCGACCGTGATGGGCAATAACAGAACGACGCTCAACGTCACCCCGCAGAAGCTCTCCGGAACGCAGGCCCGTGTGCTCTGGGAAACGGGAACCGTGCGCGGCGCAGTCATAAAGGATGCCGAATACAAGTCGGGACACATCGTTTTCACAACAGGCACCGACCGGGGAAATGCCCTGATCGGGCTGTTCGACAGCCGCGGGAACTGCGTTTGGTCGTGGCATATCTGGTCGGTGGACTACGACCCTGCGGCGGCTGCCCAGACCTACAAATCCGGAGCCGTATTTATGGATCGGAACCTCGGAGCCCTGACGACAGACTACACGCAGCCGGCATCTCGCGGACTTTACTACCAATGGGGACGTAAAGATCCGTTCATTTATCCGGCGACGTGTCAGGATGCAGTAAAGCGTGCCGATGCCGTGTATGCCGCAGGGTTCGAATACGCCGTGAGTGAACCGCGGAATGCCGCGACGGAATCTCCCTATGACGTGATGACAGTAGAATGGTTCATCGCTCACCCCACGACATTTATGAACAATGCCATGTTCGAGGATTGGGAAGAATGGACTTCGAGAGCCGACTGGCATTACCCCAATCACCCGAATCTTTGGGGAAATGTCACGACGAGTAAAAACAACATTAGCCGAGTCAGCAACAAATCCATTTATGACCCCTGCCCTGTGGGTTGGAAAGTCCCCAGCCCCGAAGCTTTCCGGGGTATCACGGGCGTAAGTCAGTCGATACCGTACTACATTACGATTCATTACAACGGGAACCGCACAACCAATCTTCCGCTGGGAGGAATGTTCTCCGAGAACCGCTATTCGGGCAACGGGAAAGGCGGAAGTTTATATACGAATGCTCCCTATTACATGCGCTGGGAGAGCAATGTATGCTTATTCTATGATATTGCCTGCACCCCGATCGGGTTTTCGACGGGTACGACCACACCCGACATCGGCACACCAGACTATTACCGCTACGCCGCACGCCCGGTCCGCTGTATCCGGGAGTAGAAATTCGATAGAATCAGAACCATGAAAAAGATACTTTATAGCATCGTCTGCATGCTGCTTTTTTACTCCGCCTGCTCGGATTCGGACATCGAGCCTAATCCGCCGGGGCAGGCTATGCAGCAAGTGACTCTGACGTTCAGCCCCGGCGAAGCCTGTACCCGTATGGCCGCAGATGAAACCCGCATCGACGACATCAACCTATACCTCTTTCCCACAGGCGGCAGCCCGGCCCGGCATCTGTATCTCACGCCGCAACGCGCTATCGTACTGGAGCTGCCCAAAGGCGACTACACGCTTTACGCCGTCGCCAACGCGGGGACCGATCTGGGCGAGCAGACGCAGGATTACGTTCGGTCGCTGCGCTTCGACCGGGATCCCGACGCATTGGCCGGCGGGCCTTTCCCCATGTCCGCGGAGCAGGCCGTTTCCGTGCGCGGGGATATGCGCCTCGACGTTACGCTCGTACGTGCCGTAGCGAAGGTCAATTTCAGCTGCACCGTAGCCGCAGAGTTCGCCTCTAAACTGGAAATAAAGTCCGTGCGGATATGCAACGCCCCGTGCAGCGTGTCGCTCTTTGCTCCAAGCCGCGCCGCGGCATCCGGCGATGTGGCCGACACGACCCCGGACGCAAGCCCCGGGCAGACTTTCAGCGCTTCGTATTACCTGTACGAGAACCGGCAGGGAACGGTCGCGGGCATCGGGTCCCAAGACGGCAAAAACCAGTCCGTCGCACCGGAGGAAGCGACCTATATCTACATCGAGGGCGAGGCCGACGGTGTGAAAGTCGCATACCGCATCTATCCGGGCGAGAACAACACCACGGACTTCAACATCGTCCGCAACCGTGTTTACAATACCGACGCCCGCATCCTCGGCATGAACACCGTGGACTGGCGCGTATCGACGGCCGAAGTCGCCGTTACGCCTTTGGCCGAAAGTTATGCACCCGGCGCATCCGCAACTGCGACGCTGGAACTCGTATCTACGAACGACGCGGGGAATGATTTTTACCTCTCGTACCACCTCGACGCGGGGCAGGGCACGGTCACCATCGACGGCGAGCACCGCACAGAGGGCACGCCTTATCCGCTGCTCTCAGGCAGCGGCACGGCGACGGCCGAGATCGCCTATACGCAGGATACACCCGGCGACGTACGCCTGCGGCTCATCGTCACCGACCGATACGGCTTCAGCATGGAGCGCGAGCTGACGACGGTTTACAAAAATCCGGAGCTGACCCTGACGTACACCCAGCAGGGAAACGAGCTGACGGTTTACGACCGCGCATACATCGACTATACCGTTTCCCAGCCCGGATATACGGGAAACTACACCGTAACGATTGTCGGTGTGCCGTCCGTGTTTTACGGTCGGTATGGTTCCGACGTTCCCCTGACGACGTACACCCAATACGGGAACGGCTCTAATACGTTACGGGTAAAGCCGAATATGGTAGGCCCCAATCCGCTGAAAATTACCGTCACGGACACCGACGGCCACAGCGCAGAGATCATCACCTCAGTTATGGGCGTTACGACAACTGCCGATCTCAAACCTACATTCAGTACAGCCTCGGGCCTGCTCTATGTCACCGTAGAATCTTCGCGGCCCGTCATAGACGATCTGACCGTCAGGGTGACGGCCAACGCCGACATTTATTCATACGGCGGAACAGTTACCAAGAAGCAGTATATCGTATCGGTGAACATCGAGGCCGACCGCACGACGGGTAAAGGTTCCGTATCGTTGGGCGGAATAGGAACCTATGCCACATTCTCGGTGACATCCTACACTGCGGAATTCAAACGTACGTCGGATAACGGATTAGTCGAATACAAACTGCAATAACTTTCAAACAGAAAGCACAACGATGAAAAAGCAACCAATCATTCTTTTAATGCTATTCGTAGCAATATGCGCCATGCCGCGCCATACGAAAGCTCAGATTTTCTTTGTCAGGGCCAACGCCCTGGCAGCTTTCTCCGGGACGCTCAACCTCGGAGCCGAAGTCTCGGTCTCGGACAAGTGGACCATTGAAGCATCCGGCTATTGGAATCCGATCAATACGTCCGATATCTCAATGAAATTCCATGCCGTACAACTCGGCAGCCGCTACTGGGTCTATGAGTCTTTTATAGGTCATTTCCTCGGGGCGCATCTGTCCTATGTGAATTACGATCTGGGCAGCAGAAACCGCCGGTACGAAGGCGAGGCATATGGATTGGGATTCAGCTATGGATACACATGGCTGCTCTCGACACACTGGAATGTATCCGTCGAAGCCGGAATCGGCCTTTTCCATTCCAAAGATACACGCCGCGATCCCACGGTCGGGGATTGGGACGACGAATATATCTACCGCTCCCGCCGCTGGACGCTCGCTCCGTCCAAATTGGAAGTGTCATTCTGCTATCTGTTTTAGCCATGCCGACAAGACGAATCTTTGCATACGGCATCGCAGCCGCGATGCTCTGGGCAATGTTCGGATGCTCGGTAGCCGGGCGGCTTCAGCGGCGGCAGACGACAGCCTCGCTCTCGCAGCTGACCCGTGCCGATCGGCAGCAGAGACAGGCGGATTCCCGTCCGCAGGTCGTAAAGCTCCAAAGGGACAGCAATACGTTCTTTCTCGCGCCGGTCGATACGCTTGCGGACGGCGAGCGCGTGATGTCGCTGCAGATCGAACAGGTGACCGTTGTATCGCGGATGCGTTCCATTCCCGAACGCAACGGCCGGGTCACGATCGACTTTATCATAACGCTTCCCAAACAACTGTTAGGCCCCAGCCGCAGCATCGTAATCACGCCGATTCTGCACAAGCCTGATGAATCGGTGCCGTTGGAGGACTTAGTGATCCGCGGCGGCCGCTTCTCGCTCCTGCAGGAACGCGACTACTGGCAGTATGAAACTTATGTCGACCGATTTCGGCCTGATACGGCCCGGCGTGAGGTGGCTTTCAACCGATTCGTGAAGTTTCCCTATCCGAAGGATGCACGCCTCGACTCACTCGTCGAAAGCCGCAATGCCGTCACCTACTATTATTCACAAGAGGTGAAGACCGATGAAACCTCGAAAAAGATGCTCATCACGCTTCAGGGGCAGGTCTTGGCCGTGGACGACAGTGCCTACCGCCTGCCGTCGACCGATACGCTCTCCTACATCGTATCGTCGATGCTCTCCTTCGTCGATACCCTGCCGCGTTACCGGATCAAGGTGATCGACAAATATGTGACAGTACAGGATCGCAACTACATTCAGTTCTTCGTAGGCGATACGCGCGTGGTAGATATGCTGGGCGACAACCGGCGGCAGTTGGACAAGATCACCGGACTGATGCGGCAGATCGTCGAGCAGGAAGAGTTCTGGGTCGATACCATCACGCTGACGGCCGCTTCGTCCCCCGAAGGGCGTTATGCCTTCAACGACCGCCTGTCGAAGGGGCGGGCACAAGCCCTGAAACAGTACCTTGTAAAACGCTATGGTCGCCGGATCGACACGATGCTGACCGTCAAATGGATCGCCGAGGACTGGCCGGAGTTGGCGCAGCACATCCGGACAGACAAGAGCATCGAAAACCGCGAGGCCATTCTGGAGGTGATTGCCGGGGAGAAGAATCCCGACCGGAGGGAGCTATTGATCCGGCAGCGTTTCCCGAAAGACTATGCCTACATCCGCTCGGCGATCTATCCGCAGCTGCGGGCCGTGAACTTCCGCTACAATCTGCGCCGCAAGGGCATGGTCAAGGATACGATTCACACTACGGAACTCGATACGGCCTATGCCCGCGGGGTGGAGCTGTTGCAGAAACGTCGCTATGCGCAGGCGCTCTATGTGTTGAACGACTACAACGACCGCAATACGGTCGTGGCACATCTGTCGCTGGATCACAACGAGCGGGCATTGGAGCTGCTCGCCACGATGCCCAAAGATGCTGTAACGGAGTATCTGAAGGCCATTGCCTGCTCGCGGCTGGGACACAAGGCCGAGGGACGGAAACATTTCCTCGAAGCCTGTCGATTGGACGAACGCATGGAATATCGGGGTAATCTCGATCCGGAAATCGCTGAACTTTTAAAACAATAAAGTCGCTATGAAACAACAGAGAATCAAATGTGCTATCCTCTATTGCCTGCTTGTGGCAATATGGGGCGTACTGATAGCCTCGCTTTTTGTAGGCTGCAATATATATGACCACGAGGAAGTGGAGATCATCCGATGTCCTCAAATACAGGACACGGTGCAGATTCCTGATTGGGAACCTGCCGAGTAGGCACGAAGCGGCTGCGAATAGATGATCGCAGCTGCTTTTTCGATTCAACAGTTTGCAGGAACGAGCGGACGGCAGTAGGACTTATTTACGACACGATCCCGCATCAGCTGCATGGAGTTGAAGTTACGCGAGATATTTTGGATAAGTTCGATATAGTTGTCGCTGCCATCGTCCTTCTGATAGTAGAAAGGTTTGATCGAAACGCAATTCTTATGCTCGAACAGCGTGTTGAGCAGCGTGCGATCCGAATTGCCGCATGAGTGCCCCATGATATAAATCTGGAACGGTGCGGAGTCGATGTACGAAAGTAATTTGCGGTAGTTGTCCGTCTCCAGATAGCGGATGGATTTGATGTTCTTCAAATAGTCATTGTCATTCAACTTGGCAATCTCCTTGTAGTCATCGTCCAGCTCGTCTCCATAGCCGAAGATAATCGGATTTTTATCGTTATCCAGTTCGCCGTGAATATGGTTGATCTCGGAGCCCGAGCCTTTCGGAACGTACAGATCGGCCGTACTCGTGTAGTTGAAATTCAGCAGCAGGATTTGATCCGGGAATAGGAAACAGTCGGGAACATCGCCTTTATTGTCCTTGACCTTTTTAATATGTTTCGAAACATCCAGTACATCTTGTTTATTCTGGTCTCGGATGGAATCTTTGCATAGATTGATATCTGATTGCCGGGAAAGATACGATTGACCGAACTGCCGTAAGAAACAGTCGATCTCAGCTTCATTTTCCGTGGTTAAGTATTTGAATCTGGCCGTTAAAAACTCATCGAACTCCTTTCGGTTTCCATAAGCAATGTCATTGACATGGAACGGTTCATAGATTGTTTGATATATACATTCTTTTTTTAGTTCCGGATGGAAATGTTTTTGTTGTATGGTCTTCAAATAAGCAATTAAGTAGGCTTTAATCATCTCGAGATCTTTATCGAGCAGAACCGGGCTCGTATATTCACATTTATCCCGCTTATAAATCTTTTTAAGCCATGAATAATACTCACTCTCTATATCTACCCAGTTTTTTGTTTCGATAACCTTGTTTATCGCTTCAAAGAATTTACTCTCATATTTTGATCTGTTATCAAAAAAGCTATTATATTTTTCTACAGGAGTTTCCGCTCCACAATGTGCGGTGAATTTGAACATACCATCATTCAAAAGCCAGCGAAACCGTTGCATTGCTCGCTGATCCTCGGAATTGCATATTTTGACAGAACAGAGGCCATCATTCAGCTCGCTTTCACCCTTCAGCAATCTCAGTTTCTGAATAGTATAGTATCCCCGAATAAAATCCGCATAACTCGTCGGCAGTCCGTGTGCCAAATCGAAGCCGTTTCCGATCAATATGATTCTGTTCATCGTCTGTTTTGCATTTAGGAATGGTGCATGACAAAGATAAGAATTTATCCTGCCGTGAACAAGTCTATCAGGATAATACGGGACTGTCCGCCCAGCCAGCAAGATAGCCACCACAGGCGACACGCCAAGTCCCAAAGCCTTGTCTTTGTCTGCCTGCGGTGGCTATGCGCCTCTTGCTGTCCGGACGTTCCGGGCAGTCTAAAATATTATTTCTTATGAAACTGCTCACAAAAGAGATTATCTCGAAATTCGAGAGTCATCCCATCGACTCGCAAGATGGGAAAGGATTGGAGGCCGAAGTCCTCGTCAAATATTTCAACCCCTGCGGTAGCGGAACTTGGCTCATCACCGAAGCCGAACGCGAGGGCGATGATTGGCGGCTATTCGGTTATTGTCACATCCACGAATGGGAATGGGGCTACCTGATGCTTTCGGAACTCCAGAACCTTCGTTTGCCGTTCGGTCTTACTGTCGAACGCGATATTTACACGCATGGTAAATACGTTAAGGACTTCATTTCGAACGAATAGATATGAGAATCAAAGAAGAAAAACTCCGGCAGCGCGGAACGGCCGAAAATGAACGGATAGATTTCTCGATGCTGGAAGCCCATAGAGTAACTCTTTTGAAACGGATCGCCGACGGAGATGTTTTCACGCTGGACGACGTCAATAAATGTCGATTGTTGATTATGCAGGAGTATTCCGAATACAAGGGCCCCATTACGGCGCAATCCGGGATTCTGTTTGCCGTGGAAGCAATACGCAAGTCATTCGGCAGGAAATATTTCCTGCCGCTATACAGATATCCGATCAAAATAGATTTCGGAACATCCGACAATCGGATATGTATCGTAGATGGCAGCAACTTTGTCGAATATGAAATGAAAAACGGGCCGGAGCAGTGATCTCCGGCCCATTCATCATCTAAGGGGACTGACGTAGTGGCTCTCCAACAGTTTATAGAGCGCCGACTGAGGATAAAGAATCTTACCGCCAATAGACGTATAGGGTATCTGTCGGCTGTCTCGATAGTTCTGTAACGACCGTTTGCTGATACTGAAAATCGAGCAGATCTCCTCGCTGGTGAGATAGACCTCGCTGCCGATTGCCGGACGATGCGTGTCGATCAAGATATCTATGGACTGGATAGCTTGGATGATATTGCGACGCAGTTCTTTGAGTTCACTGCTGTCGCGGGTAATAATATCGTCGTGCATGTTCTATTCGTTTTTTATCAGATTCTTTTCCAACAAGCGACAAACATCGTCTTCTCGGAATAGTACTTTGTTTCCGATGGCTGTGTAAGGTATAATATCGCAGGAACGGTAATATTGCAAGGCGCGTTTGGTAATGCTAAGTGCTTTGCAAACATCATCTGTAGTCAGCCAACGGGCGGTCGGAGATTTTTCCGTGAGAGCCTGCAATGCAGATACTCGTTCCAACAATCGCCGGACATGCGCCTGAAGATCGGTGTAGGCGCTCGTTTCAATCAGGATGCAATTCATAACAAATAAATTTAAGTGTGTTGAATATGAATCCTGCAAGTTAATAGCACCCGAAACATTCTGTACCCGATGTCCGCTCCTGGCCGCTCCAGTCCGCAACAGACAGAAAAACAGCAAATAGAGATTTGATTATTTGTCAGAAATTGCGTATATTTGTCGTAGAGTCTTTGACATGATGGAGATTGGATGTAGAAATGAGGAGCCTGCGTTACTAAATCATTACCTACAAAACAACCATCGCCGTAACTATCTAAGTTACAGCGATGATTTAAAAATCCCGGAAACCGATTGGATGCGGGCGAAGCGGCTACTCCGCTACAGAATGCCCGTCAAACACCGGGATATTGCATACATCAATCTCTATATTATGACGTTAAACTACGTTGAATCCAATAAGACGCCCTTTCTCTATTTCGCGCATTCCGAGGGCGAATTGCTCTATTGCAGCGATCACTACCATTTCCGCCGCCCGAAACACCCGATCAACTTTGCCGCAGCCTATGCGGACGCCAAATTTCATTTCGATACGTTCCGGATGCTGGGCAACGAATTGATCGAACAGGCGCAGGACGCCTTCAGCGAGAGCCGCAATATGCGTCTGGCGGCTTTGTTCATGGCGCAGGCTACGGTCTACTTTTATCATACGCTCTATTATGTTTATCACGGGCTGGAGTTCGATATTCACGATCCGGTCGTGATGCACGAACGGATGCGGACGCTCTCGACGCAGCTGATGCTGGTTTTAGACGATAACCATATCGAAAATATCTTCACGCTGCCGCGTCTGAAGAGTTTTCTGGTAAAGGCACGCTACGACATTGGTTTCGATGTTGCGCCGCAGGAATTGGAAATGCACCTGCAACGTGTCGAAAAAATGGGCCATATCATCGAAAACTACTGCGGCTTGCGGCTGGAGCTTTATAAAGAGTTGAGCGAACGGCAATAAGCGGCCAATCATCCGAACGAACGGGGGTTTGCGGGATTACTGACAATCCCGCAAGCCCCTGTTTCGTTTACGAAAACATAACCTTGCCGATAGACACACGGCAATTCCTGCGTTCTGCTATCGGGCACATGCAGCTACCGTTTGGAAAGTTTGATTGGAACAGTTCGTGCGGCGGATTTCCTTCAACTATCAGACATCCGTAAAGAGGTTGAGCTGGTGGAGCATCGTGAAGGCGAAGGAGGCGCCGATGATGATGCACAATACCACCAGCAGTGCGTTCAGTACCCGGGGCGAAGGCTTTGTCGGCCGGCCCTCGTTACTGCGGATATATTCGCGGAAGAAGATGTAGAGTGCCGGCACGATGCTGCATGCCAGGAGGTAGTCCTCGGGGATGCCGAAGAAGTAGACCTTCGAGAGCCCGATCAGCGCCCAGTGGCAGAGGAACATGGCCAGCACGATGTTGATCCGCTCCGAAAAGGCCAGCATCAGCCCGATGGTGAATACGGCGACCGAACACGGCATCACGGGCGTGGTGACCATCGGGAACGTACGCCCCAGCGCCAGCGAAAAGAGCGGGTAGACGAGCGGCATGGCGAACAGCAGCAGTGCGAAGCCTGTATGGTTGTGCGTGCGTTGGAGCGAAGCGTGTTTCACGACCAGGTCGTACACCCAGATACACCCCATGATCGCCCAGAAGAGCGCCAGCATGTCGTTGTGCTCGCGTTGTTCGCCGTATAAGAGATAATAGACACCAGCGATCCAGAAATTGAGCAGCGCCATAAAGGTCTTCATGGCGATGCGTACCCCGGGCGTCGGACGCAGATAGAGCAGCAGCGTCAGCGTGGCCGCAACCAGCGTCAGTAGGATCTGTACGGGCCATGTCGCGGCGTTATAGGAGGCGATGGTGTTCCAGAAGATTTCCATGGATCGTTATTTGTCGGTATGCTTGCGGCGCCGCGTGAGCGAGAATGCCTGGTGGTTGAATACAAAGATGGGCAGCGTAGCCCCCGCTGCCAGCAGCGCTATCACGCTCAGCGATACGGTTGCGTTGAGGAAGAATTGCTGCATGTATTGCAACCCCTCCCCCGGGTCGTTGAGCGATTGCAGGAACATGATGAGCGAAAAGACGGTCTTGTAGGCATAGATGCCGGGAACCATCGGCAGCAGGGCGGGGATGTAGAGGGCCGTCATCGGGCAGCGGATGCCGCGCCCCAGCCACAGGCTGCCGAACCCGATGCTGATCGAGGCGAACAACGAGGCCGTGGCGATGTCGACCGAAAAGTAGTGCATCAGGCAGAACCGTAGGGCGTGCCCCATGGCCGCCAGCAGGGCGATACGGGGGAAAGCCCGCATCGGCGGGTCGGAAACGGCGCCGAAACCGATGGCCGCGATGGCCGCAAAGAGCCCGTCGAGAAGGATGTCCGCAGCGATCATAGCAATCCGTCTTTAACCATTAACAATGTCGCCGACAGGCCGATGGCGATGCAGATGATAAGCAGCAGGGCGTTGATCAGGCGGCTGCACCCGATCAGGATGTGCCCCTCGACGATGTCGATCACGCCGTTGATGAGCGGTACCCCCGGTACGAGGAACAGGACGCTCGTCGCGAGCGCCGTTTCCGCCGAGCAGTCGAACCTCAGGGCTGCCGAGGCGCACAGCGACGCCATGAAAGCCGAGATGATGAAGAGCAGGAAGTGGTTCACGCCGTGTGCCTGCATACGCTGTTTGGCGGCGAAACCCACGAGTGTCGAGGTGAAGACGATGCCCATGGCGATCCAGTCGCCCCCGAACAGCCGGCAGAACGAGGCGTTGGCCAGCCCCACGGTCAGCAGGACGAAGATTGGATCTATGCGCGGTTTTGCAGTCAGCTCGTCGTAGCGCTTCCGGATTTCGGAGAGCGGAAGCCCTTCGTCCAGCGCATCCCAGCTCAGGGCGCTCAGGTCGGAGTTGCGCTCGAAGCTGACCGGCAGCGCCGGGATCTTCACTACGCGGGTGATGGCCTCGCCGCTCTCTTCGTCGTGGGCGGTGATGATCGTGCTTTTCTGGAAACTCGACAACTGGAGGTCGACCCCCTGCGAGGCTCCGATACGCTGCGAGTTGCGGATCACGCGCGAGGTGTGCACGCCCGATCCGAGCAGGTAAGTCGCATATTCCGCAATGAAGTCGAGGACTTCCGTCAGCTCTTGTCTGGTCTTCATAACGAGGGCAAAAATAGTCCATTTCGGGCAAACCGCCATTGTTGGGGCCGAAAAAATTACACCGTGATGCCCGTACGGCTTCTGCGCCGGATATTCCGGGTGCCGGATCGCTGTTCCGGGGCGCCCGGGAAATACTACGGCCTGCGCCGGAACAGCTCCGTGATGTCCTGCATGGCGCCTTCCTTTCCTACCCTGTAAAGGCGCTGGTTGGTCGTCGGCGACGTCAGCGGCCCCAGCTCCTCGACCCAGCCGCCCAGTTTGATGTAGTCGAACGACTGCGCTGCGAGCCCCTCGGGCAGTTGGGCGCGCCCCGAATACCAGCCCGTGTGCAGCACCGGGAATTTCTGCCGCACGACGTCGGCCAGCGCGGCGATCTCGTGCGGTGCGGCATCCCCGCCCATGAAACAGACGCAGGTCACCGAGCGCCCGTAACGTTCGAGTATCCCGCACAGTTCCGCCTCGTCGAGCACCTGCCCCATGTCGGCCTGCAGGTGCAGGCTGTGGCATCCGCGGCAACGGTTGGGGCAGTTGGTGATGTTGATCGCCAGCGTCGTTTCGCAGGGTATTTCCGCGAATACGATGTCGAAATTGTGGTATCTGACCATCGTCCGTTTACTCCGCTTTGGCGTAATAGCGGTGTGCGGCCTCCTTCTGGCGTGCGGCTGAGAAGTTCGACACCCGTTTCATGTAGCCGATCACGCGGGTCAGGTAGTCCAGGTTGTCGCCGTGGCACTCGGGGCACTCCTTCAGGTAGCGCTTGTCGATGTGCCCGCACTCGTTGCATACCGTGTTGGGGATGTTGAACGTGAAATAGTTGCATCCCTCGGCGGCCGCTACGCGCAGCAGGTGGCGGTACTGCTCCTTCGAAAGGTGGTCTTCGAGGTTCATGTGCAACGCCGAACCGCCCGTGAGGTGGTCGATATAACGGCGGCCGTGGAGCCTGAACTTGTCGATCACGTTCAGCGATTCGTCCTCGACGACATAGAAATAGGAGTTGTAACAGTCGCGCGGTACGACGTAGCCGTCCTCGCGATCCCATTTGGCGTGTTTCACGCCCACGTTCTCGGCCGGGATCATCTCGCAGTTGAACATGAGCTCCTTCGAACGGTACTTCTTGTTGTAGCGTTCGATCAGCCCCAGTACGCCCTGTACGAAACCGACGTAGTCGTCGTTGTCGTTGATCGGGATGCCCAGGAACTCGGCCGCCTCGACTAGCCCGTTGACGCCGATCGTGAGGTACTGGCGCGCGAGGTTGATATAGCCCGCGTCGAACAGGGGCAGCATCCCCTTGGCCTGCAAATCCTTGAGGTTCTCGTTGTAGGCCGTCTGCACCTTGTGCACCAGGTCGACGATCTCTTCGAGGTAGGTCAGGTAGTGCATGCCGTTCTTCACGGCATACTGGATGCAGCGGTTGAGGTTGATCGTCAGCACGCTCTTCGAACCGGTCGATACGCCGCCGGCGCCGAGCGTGTAACTGAACCCGTTGTCCTGTATCTCGTTGCGCAGGCGGCAGCACGACGACAGCGAGTCGGCGTTGTCGCTGATGTAGGTGAAGAACGAGTGCCCCTCGGAGTACATCTGCGCCGTGATGTCGCCCCACTCCTTGTCCATCACGTCGCCGTCCCTGGTCAGCAGGGCCATCGTCTCGACCGGGAAGGTCAGCACGGTCTTCGTGCGCTCGCGGTTGAACCACGTCATGAAACGCTTTTGCAGCCACGACAGCGATTCCCAGTGCGGCTTCGTCCCGTCGGGGAATACGAATTCGCCGAACAGGCTTTCGAAATAGTAGCGGTCGTAATAGGCCACGTTCCAGAACACGGCCTGGAAGTTACGCGCCCCCGTGGGCTGGTTGATCGAGTAGACGATCTGTTCGAAACAGTCCGTAATCATCTTGTCGATCGTCCGGTGCTTTTTCGAGAGGTCGACCACCTCGTCCGCCCGCTTGTAGTAATCTTCTCCGTACTCCTGTTCGATGAAATAGTTCATATACATCAGGAACTCCGGCGTGGCGCAGGCGCCCGAGAGCATCGACGATACGATGAAGACCATGTTGACGAAGCCGCCGCAGAACGACTTGAGGTTGGTCGGGCGCGTCGAGTTGCCGCCCACCGAGAGCGTGCCGTTCAGCAGCCACGGGTACATCGTGATCGAAGCGCAGTAGTTGGCCATCGACGTTTCGTCGTTCTTGTAGATGAAGTGGTCTTTCAGCAGGCGGAGGTATTTGTCCGAGAGTTCCTTGCCGTACATCTCCTTGATGCGGTCGGTCAGCAGCCGGCGGTTGAGCCGGATGAAGTTCTGTTTGGGCAGTTCGCCGATCAGCGTGGCGATGTTCTTGTTCTCGACGTTGGCGTTGGCATCGTATTTCGAACCCGTCGCGGGGTTCGAGGCATCGCAGTAGTTGATCAGGAATTCGAGTTTTTCGCGGTCTTCGCGATCCTCGGTGTGCTTCTGGCGGTAGAGCATGTAGCTCTTGGCCACGGCGAAATAGCGTTCGGCCATGAGCGCCACCTCGACCTGGTTCTGTATCTCCTCGACATTCATGCCGTCGGAGATATGTACGCGGCTGAGTACCGACGTGAGGTCGTCGTCGGTGGCGTATCCGCCTACCGAAAGGAATGCCTTGCTGATCGCGCGTTTGATCTTCTCGAGCGAAAAGGGGGCGCGCTTGCCGTCGCGCTTGACGATGTAAATTTCCGAAATGCCCATAATGTATCTGTATTTGTTTGTAAGTCTTGCCGTACGGAGGCGGCATCCCCGCCTGCGCAGTACGCAGGACAGCCATGTCCTTACCCCTGAATTGTCCGGTGTAAATATCTGTTCCGGGCACCGCCCTAAATCCCGAAGGCGGATGTCGCAGCTCGCAAGGCAGGTCTTCTGGCTCGCCCCATCCGCACGCCTTCCCGTCCCGGGGGACAGTGGCTCAAGAGAGTGCGGAACGCAATCGAGGCTTACAGCTACGGGAATAGCCCCTGATTCTCACAGGAGTTCCCTTTTGATCCCGTGCCGGCAGCCGCCGGCGGGGAACCTTGCTCCGGAACAAATGTAGACATACTTTCCCGGATCGCAAATATGCGTGCGGGCAATTAATGAACAAATTGTAAACAAAAAATGCAGGGACATTCCGGCCCTGCATTTCCTTTTCCGGGACGCCTGTCCGCAACCCGGTGAGCGTCAAACCTCCTGCCTGTCCGCGCCCGTTCGCTCCCCGCTTTATTTGCGCATCGAGAGCGAAATCCGCCCGCGGGCGGTGTCGATCCCGGTGACCCGCACCTCGACCTGCTGTCCCAGGTGCACGACCTCCGCCGGCGAGGCGACGTAGCGGTCGGCCATCTGCGAAATGTGCACCAGCCCGTCCTGCTTGATCCCGATGTCGACGAAAGCCCCGAAGGCCGTGATGTTGGTGACGATGCCCGGCAGCGTCATCCCTTCGCGCAGGTCGCCGATCGTACGTACGTTCGGGTCGAACGAGAAGGCCTGCAGCTGTTCGCGCGGGTCGAGGCCGCACTTGTCCAGCGCTTCGACGATGTCCGTCACGGTCGGAATCCCGACCTGTCCGTCCACGTATCTCTCGGGTTTGATGCCCCTGCGCAGCTCCTTGTCGGCGAGCAGCCTGTCGACCGTCACGCCCGCGTCGGCGGCCATCCGCTCGGCTATGTGGTACGATTCGGGATGCACGGCGCTGTTGTCCAGCGGATTCTGCCCGCCGACGATGCGCAGGAAACCCGCGGCCTGTTCGTAGGCCTTGGCGCCCAGCCTCGGCACCCTGAGCAATTCTTTGCGGTTCTTGAAATCGCCGTTCGCGGCGCGGTACGCCACGATGTTCTCCGCCAGCGCCGGCCCCAGTCCGGAAATATAGGTGAGGATGTGCTTCGAGGCGGTGTTGATGTTCACCCCGACCCTGTTCACGCAGCTTTCGACCACCGTATTGAGCCTGGCCTTGAGTTTTCCCTGGTCGACGCTGTGCTGGTATTGCCCGACGCCGATCGACTTGGGGTCGATCTTCACCAGCTCCGAGAGCGGGTCGATCAGCCTCCGGCCGATGCTCACCGAGCCGCGCACCGTCACGTCGTAATCGGGGAACTCCTCGCGCGCCGCGGCCGACGCCGAGTAGACCGATGCGCCGTCCTCGCTGACCATGAATATCTCCACGGCTCCGTCCAGTCCCAGGCCGCGCACCAGCTGCTCGGTTTCGCGCCCCGCCGTACCGTCGCCGATTGCGAAGGCTTCGGCCCTGTATTTCCCCGCCAGCGCCCACAGCGTTTCCGCCGCTTCGGCATAGCGGCCCTGCGGCGGGTGCGGGTAGATGGTCGTATTGTGCACGAGGTTGCCCTGTGAGTCCAGGACGACGACTTTGCAGCCCGTGCGGAATCCGGGGTCGATGGCAATCACGCGCTTCTGCCCCAGCGGCGCCGAAAGGAGCAGCTGCCGCAGGTTTTCGGCGAATACCCCGATTGCCTCGTCGTCGGCCTTCTCTTTGGCGGCCGCGAGCAGCTCGGTCTCTATCGACGGTCGGATGAGCCGCTTGAGCGAGTCGGCCACGGCGGCCTCCATATATGTGCGCATTGCCGATCCGGGACGTATGAACCGGCGGCAGAGCGCTTCGGTGATGCGCTCCGTGTCGGCGTCGATCGAGATGCGCAGGATCCCCTCGTCTTCGCCGCGACGCATGGCCAGGAACCGGTGCGACGAGATGCTGCGCAGCGGCGACGCGGCGTCGAAGTAGTCCGAATACTTCGCTCCCTCGGCCTCCTTGCCCTTCACGAGCTTCGAGTGCACCGCCCCTTCGCGTCCCATCGTGCGCCGCACGGTGTTGCGGGCCTGTTCGTCCTCGGATATCCTCTCGGCGATGATGTCGCAGGCTCCTGCAATGGCCTCTTCGGGGGTCGCTACCTCGGCCGTGACGAAGCGTTGCGCCTGACGCAGAAGGTCGTGTGCCCGTTGTGCCATGACGATGTCGGCCAGCGGTTCCAGCCCCCGTTCGCGGGCCGCCGTGGCGCGTGTGCGGCGCTTGGGTTTGTAGGGCAGGTAGATGTCCTCCAGCTCCACTGCGTCCCAGCACTCTTCGATCCGTTTGCGGAGCTCCCCGGTCAGTTTGCCCTGCCCCTCGATGATTGCCAGGACGGTCTGCCTGCGGGCTTCCAGCTCGGTGAGCCTGTCCAGTTGTTCCTTGATCGCCCCGATCTGCAATTCGTCGAGCGAGCCGGTCGCTTCCTTGCGGTAGCGGCTGATGAAGGGGATCGTGGCGCCTTCGCGCAGCAGGCGTACCGTGCCCTGCACCTGCGGGAGGCTGATCCCGAGTCTTTGTGCTATGATTCGTTCCGTCATTCTGGTCGTGTTGGGTTGCAAAGATAGGAAATTGTCGCTGAACCCCCGCATAAAAAAGGCACGCCGTGAAAAGCGTGCCTGTTGCGTGTGCGTCGTGTACGCACTGCGTCCCCGTTGCGAGCCTGTGGGGTCAGTATCCGAACTTCGCCGCCGCCAGCCGCATGTGGCCGATGATGTCGACGCCGAACGGGCAGTTCCGTTCGCAGCGGCCGCAGGCGATGCACTCCGAGGCGTGGTGCGGCAGGAGCCTGTAATGTTCGCGCACCGTCTCCGGTATCTCGTGCTGTGCCAGGGTCAGGTTGTAGTATTTGTTCACACCGGCGATGTCGATCCCCACCGAACACGGGGCGCAGTGCCCGCAGTACATGCAGTGCCCTTCCCACGAGAATTTGTCCAGCCCGGCCAGCGCCCCCGTGTAGTCGCGTTCCGCGGCCGTGGCCGAACACCAGGCCAGTGCCGCTTCGATCTCGGTGCGGCTGCGGCAGCCGGCCATTACGGCCGCTACGCCGGGGCGCGTCAGGGCGTATTCGAGGCATTGTACCGGGGTCATCGGGCGTCCGAAGGGCGAGTTGGCGTCGCTCAGCAGGTCGCCTCCGCCGTAGGCCTTCATCACGTCGATGGCGATCCCTTCGCGTTCGCAGAATTCGTAGAGCCGTTGCCGTTCGGGGTCGATGTTGTGCAGCTCCCGCGCGTAACTCTCGTCCGCCCAGAGCGTATCCACGTCGTCGCTCGGCGGCAGCAGGTCGTAACAGGGGTTCACCGAGAACATCAGCACGTCGATGAGCCCCGTCCGGGCCGCCATGTGCGCGACCACGGGGTTGTGGCTGCTCAGGCCGATGTGGCGGATGCGCCCTTCCGACCTGAGCCGTTGCGCCAGGCGCATGATCGGGCCGTCGAGCACCTCGCGCAGGTCGGCCTCGGCGTCCACGTAGTGGATCATCCCGATCTCCACATAGTCCGTTCCCAGCCGTGCGAGCATGTCTTCGAACGCCGCCTGCGATTTCTCCGGATCGCGCGTGCGCAGGTACTGCCCCTCTTCCCATACCGAGCAGAGGTGCCCCTGTATGACGAACTTCTCGCGCCTGCCCGCCAGCGCTGCGCCGATGTTGCTGCGCAGCGTGGGGTTCGAGGCGTAAAGGTCGAGGAAGTTGATGCCGTTGCGGATGGCGAAATCGAAATCGGCACGCACCTCTTCGGTCGTCTTGTCCGCGAACCCTTCGCAACCCAGTGCGATGGCGCCGACCTTCAATCCGGTGCGCCCCAGTATGCGGTACTCCATCCTATTCCAGTTCCACGAGTTCGTATTGCTGCGAGCCCAGCCCGATCGCTTCGCCGTGTTCCAGCGTGTGGATGCCGTGGCGCGACTCCATGCGTTCGATCAGGTGCACCTTGCCCGGGTCGGGCGATGCGTAAACTAGGTCGACGCACGCCTTGTCCAGCGCCACCGGGTCGGTCGAGGCCAGGATGCCGATGTCTCCCATCTTCGGGTCTTCGGGGTGCGCGTCGCAGTCGCAGTCCACCGACAGGTTGTTCATCACGTTGATGTAGAGTATCTTTTCCCCGCAGTGGTCTGCCACCGACTTGGCCGCTTCGGCCATCGACTCCAGAAAATCGTCCTGCGCGGACAGGTTGCCCCACATCTGGGCGGCATTCTTGGTCTTCCCGGCCGAATGTATCCACGCCTTGCCCGCCGACGAGGCGATGCCGATCGAGATGTTCTTCACCGCACCGCCGAAGCCGCCCATGGCGTGCCCCTTGAAGTGCGAGAGCACCACCGTGAAGTCATAGGCGGGGTAGTGCGACCCCACGAAGTTCTCCCTGAGGTGCCTGCCGCCCTTCACGGGCAGGCTTACCTCGCCCTCGGCATCCATGATGTCCACCGGGGCGATGGCCGTGAAGCCGTGGTCGGCGGCGGCCTTCAGGTGGTTTTCCGTGCTGGCGCGTCCGCCGCCGTAGGCGGTATTGCATTCGACGATCGTGCCGTCCACCTTCTGCACCAGCTCCTTGATAAGCTCCGGCTTGAGGAAGTTGTGCCCGCCGGGTTCCCCCGTCGAGAGTTTCACGGCCACCTTGCCCGTCGCCGGACGCTCCAGCGCCTCGTACAGGCGCACCATATTCTCCGGCGTGATGTCCCGCACGAAATAGACCTTGGGTGCCTCGGGCGCTTCTCCGCCGCCCTGTGCCGATCCGCAGGCCGGGGCCGTGAAAGGCAGGATCGACAGTAACGAAACCATATACATTTTTGTCATGTCTTGGGATTGTTAATTACGTAATAGGTACCTGAGCACCGCGTATCCTGCAAATACCTGTGCCAGCATACCGGGGAGCCCGATGCGGATGTCCTGCAGGGCGGCGGCCGCCGAGCCCGTCCAGGCCCATTCGCCCAGCGAGCCGAACAGCTGGTAGAAGAGGACGACGCCCGCCAGCAGGGGCAGCGTCACACGCCCTGCCCGCCATGCAGCGAGGCTTGCGGCGACGGCCAGCAGCACCGATTTGAGCAGGATCACGGGCAGCATCGCCGCTGCGGGCATGCCGAACAGCGCCGAGTTCACCGCCGGCGAGAGCACGGCGGTCAGCAGGCCCACCCGCCAGCCGTATTTGTAGGCGCCGACCAGCGTGAAGAAATAGATCGGCAGCCACCGCAGGCCGCCCTGCGGCACGAGGTGGCAGATTTGGGGCAGGACGATGTTGCCTGCCACGAAGAGCGCCGCCGCGAGGTAGGTCTTCGCCTCGCGGTAGCCCGTCGAATAAAGTTTTACAGCCGTTGTTTCCATATTGTCGTTATTGGTTATGTCAAAAATAGTGTTTTCCGTCTGTATTTAAAAATCCAGGCGTATGCCGCCGATGAAGGTCGCCCGCGGCATGGGGTATCCGGCGTTTATCTCGTAGCGCTGCGCCAGCAGGTTTTCGCCCCGGGCGAACAGCGTAAGGCAGCGACTCACGCGCAGCGACGCCCGCAGGTTCCACAGCACGAAATCCTCGGTGTTCTCCGTGCCCCGGCCGTTGGCCTTTACCGAAGTGTAGAGCCCCACGACGTACTGTACGCCCGTGCTCACCGACCAGCGGCCCCGGGCGAACCCGGCCTCGGCGTAGAGCTTGTGCTCCGGTGCGGCGATCACGGGGTTCTCCATGTGCAGGTAACTGTAATTGGCGGTGACCGACCAGGCCTCCGAAATGCGGTAGGCGGCCTGTGCCTCGACGCCGGCGTTGTCGATCTTCCCGGTGTTCATGTTCAGCGGCGTCGTCCCCTCGCGCGGCACGGCGACGATCAGGTTTTCGCCGTCTATGTAGAAGAGGTTGATGCCGTAGGTGAGCCGTCCGCCGAGCAGCCGCTGCGAATAGGCTATTTCGTAGTTCCACATCCGCTCGGGTTTCAGGTCGGGGTTCTGCGGCGGGAACATATACATCTCGCGGATGGTGGGGTAGCGGAAACCCTTCGAGGCCGAAGCCTTCAGCTCGATGGCGTGCGGCAGGTGGAACGAAAGCCCCGCCTGCGGGATCCACTCCGTCCCGATGTGCGAATGGTGGTCGACGCGCAGCCCGGCGTCGAAGGTCAGCCAGCCCCCGATGTCCTGCCGGAAATCGACGTAGCCGGCCACCTCGTCCTGCGACTTGTCGGCGATGTCGGAGCGCTCGCCCTTGCGGTCGCCCTCGACGTATCTGTTCCACGCCTCGCCTCCGAAGCGGTAGTAGTCCGCGCCGACGGTCAGCCGGTTGCCCCTGAAAAGCCGGGCGCTCTGGTGCCACGATACGCCCATCATGTCGTCCCGTGAGTTGAAGCGGTAATCTTTCGGATTGTTCGTGTCGTTGGGGTCGACCGTGTAGCCGTCGTTGATCCGGTGGCGGCCCCAGTTGTAGAAGAGGCTCAGGGCCCCGGAAGTCCGGCCGTAGTTGTTCTCCACGGAGAGCGAAGTCATGCCGCGTGTGATGCGTTGGTCGGCATCGGCCATCGGGTTGGTCACCGCCCCGGGCTGCGAGGCGTTGAAGTGCGTCACATTGACGTCGGCCCGCACGTTCCACGCCTGCGAAATCTCATAGCCCAGCTTGGCATAACCGCCGTACTGCTCGAATCCCATGTCGGCGCGGTGCCCGTCGGTGCGGTTGTACGAGCCGCTGACCACCGACGTGAAACGTCCCTTGCGGATGCGGTTCGTCGCTTCCGTCTGCAATGTGTTATAGGAGCCGTAGCCGATGTCGGCATGGGTCTTCACGCCGTCCTCGCGCATCCCGCGGGTGACGATGTTCACCACGCCGCCCATCGCATTCGAACCGTAGAGCACCGATGCCGGGCCGCGCAGCACTTCGACCCGTTCGGCCATCAGCGACTGGTAGGCATCGGCGATCGGGTGCCCCATCAGCCCCATGTACTGCGGGTGCCCGTCGATGAGCACCATCAGCCGCCCCGAGCCTCCGCTCAGCCCGCGCAGGGAGATGCCTCCCGCGGCGCCGTCCGACACGCCGTAGCCCATGATCCCGCGTGCGGTGGTGAACAGCCCCGGCACCTGCTCGGTCAGGGTCGGCAGCAGTGAAGGCTGCAAGCTTTGTTCGATCTTCTCCCGGCCGACCACCGACACGGTCATCGGCAGGTGGCGGATGTCCGACGCATAGCGCGCCCCCGTCACGACGACCGAGTCGATCTTCACGTTTTGCTCCGCCGGGGCTTCCGCCTGCGGCGCCACGGCGTGTACCGCGAGTGACAGCCCCGTGCAGAGCGACAGCAAACCCGATTTTTTCATTAACCTATCCATGTTGTTCCTTCATTTTCTGCATGAACCCTTCGATCGGCGGCAGGCACTCGGCGGCTGTCTTCGCCCCGGCGCAAAGCTGTTCCACGGGGCAGGTGCCCGTCCCGGCGCGGTTCATGATGCCGGGCACTACGACCGTGTATTCCACCGCAATGCCGGCTCCGGCGAGCAGCTCTAACGCCGGGCGGCTCACCACGTCGGCGAAAAGCCCCTCCACGCCGCCCAGCACCATCAGCGCCGCGGCGCCTTTGCCGACGACCTTGTCTGCGATGAAAGCGCCCCGCAGCAGTTGCGGCTCTTCGCGCAGCAGCCGGAAGAGGTCGGCCACGCCCCGTTCGCGGAATATCCGCATCGAATCCCCGTTGCGGATTACGCACGAGCATTTTTCTGCGAATAACAATTCGATAGCCTGTGTTTTTTGTTCTTTTGTCATGTTCGTTCGTGTCGCAAGTCCCTCCGCTCCCCGCCTTTCGGGGAAACGGCCGTTTCCATGATGCAAAGATAATACGTCCTGACCTACTATCAGTTACCCCGATTACGGTTCATGCTACCATTTTTACCGGATGCCCGCCGCGTCCGCACCTGCGCGATGCGACTCCGTGTGTGCCGGGTGTTGCATGGGCGCCTGCATTTCGGGTCGGCCGTGCCTGCCCGAGTCCGGGGTGTCCCGAAGATTGGTGTCCCCGGAGTGTCCTGCGTCGCCTGGAAAGTTGAGGTCCTCGGGCCATCCGGGATGCTCGGAGGGGTCAGTGCACCCGGGTTGTCCGGAAAGAGGGCTGTATCCGGCGGCCTCCGTTCGGCTCCGTCCTGCTCTCGTGTCCTGGCTTTCCCCGCATCCCGGTTTTCCCCGCGTCCCGGTTTCCTCAGTTTACCGTTTCCTTGTCCGGCGGCCGTCGCCGGATTCCCGGCTGCCGGATCGGCGGATGTATCGTTTTGTTTCGATTTATTTCGATGCGAAATCCGAAAAAAAGACGGAAACTGCGAAATCCGTGCTTCGATCCGGCCTGAAACCGGTGCTGAATCGCCTCGTTTATGCCGGTTTCGGCCTTCCCGAATCTATATAACATTCTGTACGGTGTATTTATAAAATAATTATTATCAATAAGATACGAAATTTTAATTTCTATATTATCGGTCGTTGCTCTTTACCTGCCCCTTTAAAATGGATACTTTTGTTGCTGCGCAGTGTTCCCGACTTGCGATTTGTAATTTTTTTAAAAATTCCTAATCCATAATATCACAAACTAAACCTGCTAATCTATGAAGAAAACATTTTTACACTTGTTGCTTCTGATGGGTTGTGCCTGCTGTTTTCCGTCCTGTGTCGAGGATAAAGCGGAAGATGCGGCAGCCAGACTCACCGTGAGTAAAGTCAGCGTGGAGGTCATCCGAACCGGTACGCTGAGTACGGGGTCGAAAGCGACGCTGGATGTGCTGGCCAACCGGGGGTATGCCATTACCTCCGATGCGGATTGGCTTTCGGTCGACAAACCTACCGGGAAAGGCCGTGTGTCGGTCGTCCTTGATGTCAAGCCCAACGAGACGGAAGCTATCCGTGTGGGGCACCTCGCCGTCGTGAGCGGCGGGCTTTCCGAAACCGTAACCGTGACCCAGACGCTTGCCCCCGATACCGACGACGGGCTGGAAATCGACCATGTTTATCTCGACGACGACCTTTCGTGGTGCGAGCAGTTCGGCGGCCAGGATCAGGTGCAGTTCCCCGACCAGGGCTCCACGCAGGCCGTGCGCAACCATGCTGCGGCCAAGCTCAAATTTACGCAGATGGGGTACAGCGAGTACAATTACGGCGGCAATGCCTTCTACATGGCCAAGCACTACTTCAAGATGGGTAAGAACAACCAGCAGAACGGCCTTGCCATCGACATGGGCAAATATATCGAGAAAGGCAAGTCGTCCACGATTACCCTGACGTTCGACGCGGCTCCGGTCGTTTCGATTGACGGTACGGGCAGCGGCATGACACTGCGCGGTATCGACGACACGGCGGTGACCGTCGAGGTTTACGAAGGCCCCGGAACGGTCGACAGTCCCTCCCTGAAGCAGAGCGCGTCGCTTTCCATGTCGAGCGTTACCTCGTGGAACCAGTGGGTGAGCATGAAAGTCACGCTCTACGGCGTCACCGACCGCTCGCAGATCGTTATCCGCTCCACCCAGTTCGGTGTGTCGGGCTATCACCGCTGGTACCTCGACAACATTAAGATGGTCAAGGCTCCCCGCGACTGACAGGTGTCAATAATCATAAACAGAACCAACATGAATTTCAAGCATATGTTATTCAGGGCCGCATCCGCCCTGCTGCTCGTCTCGGGCCTCGGTTTTGCGGGGTGCGACGACGCTGATCCCGACGCGTTCCTCTCGGTTACCCGCCAGGAGATCGAAGTCGAATACACGGGCCTCACCACCGAAGGGGAAATGGTCAATTTCGACCTGGGTACGAACCGCTCGTGGCGTGCCTCCTATGTCGAGGAGTGGATCCACCTCACCCATACCGAAGGCGACCGCGGCCGCGTGCGTATTTTCCTCTCCATCGACGAGAACAATACGGGCGAGGACCGCACCGGTTTCATCATCTTCGAAGGCGACGGCGGCACGCGCCGTACGATAGCCGTGACGCAGAAACTCAAGGTCGATGCACTTTCCGTTACGCCGGCGAAGATCACCGTCGTGAAATCGGGTCTGCTCGAAACCGGCGAGAAGGCTGCGATCTTCATCTCCACCAACTGCGACTGGGAAATATCCGTCGCCGACGACAGCAAGTGGATCACCCCTGTCAAGACTTCGGGTGCTCCCGGAGACGAGAGCATCGATCTGGATATCGCCCAGAATACGACCGACGGAGTACGTACGGGTACGTTCACCGTTACGGCCGATTCGAAAACGGCGACCGTCACCGTCACCCAGAATCTCGAAGGACTGAAGGTTTCCGTCAACAGTTTTTTAGTCAATAAGTTCGGATTCTCCGACGAGGATCGCACGCCGCTTACTTTCACCGTCACGGCGGCCGAGGCATGGACGGCTCAGTCCGACGGCTGGCTGACGCCCAGCCCGGCTTCGGGCGATGCGGGCCAGACCGAGGTGACGCTCACCGTGGGCGAGAACACCACGGGTGCGCCCCGCAACGGAGAGGTGAAGATACTGACCTCGCTCACCGGCCTGGAGACCGTTGTCCGGGTCGCCCAGAATGCGAAGAACTCGCTCTTCGACGACGACGGTAAGGAGGTCGGCTATGTCTATTACGACGAGCCGTTCGACTGGACTTCGAAGTTCAAAGGTACCGACTGCGTGGGCGAACATACGCAGAATGGAGCGGTCAATATCTACTCGAAGGTGAACGATAAATACGTAGTAGACAAAGCGTTTTCCGATGCCGGACTGACCGATTTCAATCCCGATTTACGGACGATTTACGCCTGCTCGGATTATCTCAAAATGGGTGCTGGCAACAAGCAGACCGGAATCATCCTGCCGGCTCTTGCGATTCCCGAGGGGCAGGCCTCTGATATTGAACTGACGTTCGTGGCCGCATCGAATATCGGCGGCGACGGTACGGGCAAGCCCGATGCGGTAACTGTCACAGTCGCCATTCTCGAGGGCCCCGGCAGCATAAACGGCGATCAGGGAAAAGAGAGCGAGCCGATGACGCCCGGAGAGCATTGGGAATGGACACCTATGAGCGTGAAGCTTTACGGGATTACGGGTGAAACCCAGGTCGTCATCCGCTCCACCCAGCAGGGATTATCGGGTTATTACCGCTGGTACCTCGACAATGTCAAGATGACGAAAATCGCAGCCGAATAGTCCTGCGGTGACAAATCAATGAAAAACAAGAGAGAAAAAGATATGAAAAACAGATTTGCAGATACGGGGAAATCCTATGCAGGGTATTTTCTGCGTTTCGTGTTCTGCCTGGTGCTGACGGCGTCTGCGTTGTCCTCACAGGCGCAAAGCCGCAATCAGGTGAGCGGCAAGGTGACCGACACGGCCGGCGAGCCGCTGATCGGCGCCACCGTGGTGGTTGTCGGCACGACGACGGGTACGACCACGGGCATCGACGGAAGTTACACGATCAATGCCGCGGCTGACAGCCAGCTGAAATTCTCATTCATCGGCTATGCCGAGCAGACCGTGAATGTCGGGGCGCGTTCGGTCATCGACATCGTCATGGAAGACGACAGCCAGGTACTCAAGGACGTCGTGGTGATCGGTTACGGTACGATGGAAAAGAAGTCGGTGACTTCGTCCATCACCTCGATCAAGGGCGATGACCTGACGGCCGGCATGGGAGGTTCGACCATCGCCACGGCGCTCCAGGGCAAGGTTCCGGGACTTACCATTTCGGGCAGCGCCAGCCCCAACAGCAGCAATGATTTCCAGTTGCGCGGCATCGCGTCGGTCAATGCCAGCCAGAGCCCGCTCGTGGTTATCGACGGCATCCCGGGCGGTGACATGCGGGCGATCAACCAGGAGGACATCGAGTCGATCGACGTGCTGAAGGATGCTTCGGCGGGTGCGATCTACGGTACGCGTGCCGCCGGCGGTGTGATCCTCATCACGACCAAACGCGCCAAGCAGGGCAGTGTGACGGCCAACTATACGGGCGAGTTTTCGTTCGAGACCGTCCGCAAGTACCCCGAACTGCTCTCGTCGAGCGAGTATATCGAGTACGGTCTGGGCGAGGACTACGGCGCCGATACCGACTGGTATAAGGAACTGACCAACGATGCGCCCTTTTCGCAGCGCCATACGGTGAGCATTGCCGGCGGTACGGAGGTGGCTCAGGTCTATACTTCGTTCATGGCCCAGAACCAGAAGGGTATCGTCATCGGCGACAACCGCAAGGACTATTCGGGGCGTATCAACGCCCGGTTCAACCTCTTCGACGGCGTGGTCGAGGTGCGCGCTAACGCCCAGTTCCGCGAGGCCGAGCGCGACAACCGGAACTCGTCGGGCATCTTCAAGATGGCCTTCGGCCTCAATCCCACCATTCCGCTCTACGACCCGGCCAACCCCTCCAAGTACAACGTGGTCGGCAACGGCATCTCCGGCACGAGCTTCAACCCCGTGGCCGACATCATGCTGCGCACGAAAAACGGCAAAGACCAGTGGCTGCTGGCCGACGCCACCGTGAAGATCAACCTGATGAAGGGCCTCTCGCTGCAGGGAACCGTGGGTATCGACAAACGCCAGTACCAGGAATATACCTACGTTTCGCATGACCACAAGGAGTCGATCGACAACAGCCGCCGCGGCGGTGCGTCGCACAAGTTCAGCAAGGACAACCGCGTTTCGGTCGAGGCCTATGCCAACTACCACCGCGTATTCCGCGAAGACCATACACTCGACGTCGTGGCCGGTTACAGCTTCTGGCAGGCCGGCGGCGAGGATTTCAGCATGTCGAACTACGATTTCCCGGTCGACGGCGTCGGCCCGTGGGACATGGGCGTGGGTTCGTACCTCACGGACGGCCGTGCCTCGATGGATTCGAATAAGGATCCCCGCGAGCGCCTGCTCTCGATGTTCGGGCGTGCCAACTATTCGTATAAAGACCGTTACATGGCTACGGTGAGCTTCCGCCGCGAGGGTTCCTCGAAGTTCGGCGTGAACAACCGCTGGGGTAATTTCTGGGCCGTTTCGGGCGGCTGGCGTCTCTCGAACGAAGCGTTCATGCGCGACGTCAGCTGGATCAGCGACCTCAAGGTGCGCCTGGGTTACGGCGTCACGGGTAACAACGGCTTCGGGAACGGCTACACGACCCGCATGTACAAAGCCAACGACATGTGGCCCACCAACGGGGTCTGGCAGCCCGGTTACGGTTCGATTCGCAATATCAACCCCGACCTGAAGTGGGAGGAGAAATCCGAGCTCAACTTCGGTCTCGACTTCTCGCTTTTTAACGACCGCCTCTGGGGTAAGTTCGACCTCTACTTCCGCCAGGTCGACGACATGCTCTATTCGGTCAATGCCCCGATGCCCCCGATGGTACACGATACGGTCATGAAGAACATCGGCAGCCTCGAGAACAAGGGTTGGGAGTTCGAACTGGGCGGGGACATCGTCCGCAGCAAGAATTTCCGCTATACGTCGACCCTGCGCCTGTCGCATAACAAGACCAAGATCAAGAGCATGGGCGACGACGGGTTCTTCCTCGACGAAGTGACCTTCCCCTCGCCGGGCAACCCGGGTACGGCCGTCCGCCTGCAGAACGGCCTCGAGCTGGGGCAGTACTTCATCTACAAGTACGCCGGGCTCGACGAGAACGGTAAGTGGATGATCTACGACAAGAACAACGAGATCGTGCCGGCCACCGACGGCAGCACGTCGAACCTCGTGGCCGAGAACAAACATTTCGTGGGCAATGCGATCCCCAAGGTCATCCTCTCGTGGGATCACACGTTCAAGTACAAGAACTGGGATCTGTCGATCTTCCTGCGCAGCTGGCTCGGGTACGATGTCTTCAGCCAGGTGAACATGTACTACGGCCTGGCCAACGATTCGCAGCTCAACGTCCTCAAGTCGGCCTACACGCGCAACCGCAACATCAAGGACGAGAAGATCCTCTGCGACTACTGGCTCGACGACGGCTCGTTCCTCAAGATCGACGCTATCAACCTCGGGTATACGTTCAATCTGCGGAAGTGGACGCGTTATATCCAGTCTGCGAAACTTTACCTGACCATCCGCGACGTAGCCGTATTCACCGACTACAACGGTCTCAATCCCGAGGTCAACATCAACGGCCTGTACCCCGGTTTCGAGTATGTCAACAACACCTCGACGATGTACCCGCAGACGACCCGTTTTACGCTGGGCGTGCAGTTAAACTTCTAATTCCAAACCGAGAACCATTATGAAACTGAAACATATAATTGCCGTGACGGTCGGGGCTGCCGCCCTCTGCGCGCCTTCCTGCGACCTCGACGAGAAGTTCTACTCGGAAGTCACGCCCGATACGTTCTTCACCTCGCCCGAAAGCACCTATGCCGTGCTTTGCCGTCCTTTCACCCACTGGAAATGGTACATCGGTGCCGACCGGTGGTACCTCCAGGAGCTGACCACCGACGAGATGGTGTGCCCCAAGCGCGGCAGCGACTGGTATAACAGCGGCGAGTACTACCGCCTGCATTACCACACCTGGTCGCCCGACGACCGCTTCGTCGTCAATACCTACGACGGTACGACCGGGGGCATTTCGCGTGCCTTGGAAGCCAAGTCCGACCTCCAGGGGGTCGATTACAACGCCATCGGGCTCAACGACGCCGTCAAGGCCGACCACATCAACCAGCTGAATGCCATCACGGCCTACTTCTACATGCGCGGCCTCGACTATTTCGGCGGTATGCCCATTTACTACTCGGTGGACGACGACCTGTGCGCCCGCAGCACGGCGCGCGAGACCTACGCCCATATCGAAACCCTGCTCAAGGACGCCATCCCCGCCCTGTCGAAGAAAACGACGCTCGGGGCTTCCGAAGACGGTTACATCAAGCAGGCTGCCGCCGCGGCGCTGCTGGCACAGCTCTATTTCAATGCAGTGGCCTACATCGGCGAGGAGCATTTCGACGAGTGCGCAGAGATTTGCCGCGACATCATCGGCGGTGTCTACGGCACCTACGAGCTGGACAAGACCTGGTACGGCCCCCACTGTTTCGACAACAACACCTCGCCCGAGGTGATCTGGACGGTGCCTTCGGAGAACTCCAAAGTCGAGTGGAACTGGTATTTCAAATATTTCTACCATTATTCGGCCTACGAATATTTCGGTATCGAGACCGCAGGCTACAACGGTTTCATGCTCACGCCGTCGCTCGATCCCCAGGGACGCTACTACACGCAGTGGAAACTGGGCAGTCCCTACCGGAAATTCAACGACAAGGACTTGCGTAAAAAGCCCTACCGTTACCTGGGCAGCCGTAAATACGAAGGCATGTTCCTCGTCGGCGACCAGACCAACCCCAACAACCCTTCCCAGCAGTGCCTGGGGCAGAAGGAGTATAGCGGCAAGGTGATCAACCTGGTCGATCAGGTCGCCCGTTTCTCGGAAGTGGGCACCAAATACAATTCCGTCGCCGAGCTTACCTCGACGATGGCCGACGGCGAGGAGAATTCGGGTGTACGCCTGGTGAAGGCCCCTCAGCCCAACCTCGACGACAAGCTGCTGCGCTGGAATCCCGATTGCCCGGTCATCCGTCTCTCGGAGATCTATTACATGCTTGCCGAGTGCGAGCTGCGTGCCGGTGACAGGAAGACGGCCGCCGGCCTGATCAACCAGGTTCGGGGGCGCAACTTCGAGGGCGGCGCGGATCCCAACCCCGTGACGGCCGACAACCTCGACGAATACCGCATGCTCGACGAATGGATGATCGAATTCCTGGGCGAAGGACGCCGCCGTACGGATCTGATCCGCTGGGACAAGTTCGTGACGGAGTCCTGGTGGGATCATACGCCGCTCAACGACAAGAACAAAAACCTGTTCCCGATTCCCAACTCGGCGATTTCGGCCAACAACCTGATCGAGCAGAACCCCGGTTATTGATCCCCGGCGATCCCGGGGGCTCCCGGCTGTCCGGGGCCCCGGGGCAAGATATGAACTTTAAAAAACCGAAAAAATGATAAAATACATCAAATATCTGTTGGTCTTCCTGCTGGCCACCGGCTTCGTGGCCTGCAGCGAGGACGAAGGCGCCCAGATTCTCGGCAGCCTCTACGAGAAGGTGGACATCACCCCCGAGCCCGGCATGAACCTCGTGGGCCGTGTCACCGACGGTACCGGCCCGATCGAGGGCGTGGTCGTGAGCGACGGCGTCACGGTGACGACCACCGACGCCCAGGGCATCTACCAGATGCGCGTGAAGCGGAACGCCCCGTTCGTATTCGTCTCCGTCCCCGCCGAATACGAAATCCCGGTGGAGAACGGCATGCCGAAGATCTATAAGAAGATCGCCATGGGCGACAACGACGTCGTGCAGCGCAGCTTCAAGCTCGAACGCACGGGCAAAAAAGAGCGTTTCACCCTGCTGGCGCTGGCCGACGTGCAGATCGGCCGCGACGACGAGGTGACGATGCTCGACAACGAGGTGCTGCCTTTCCTGATTCCCTACGTGCAGCAGGAACTGGAGGTTCCCGTTTACGGCATTTCGCTGGGCGACCTGGTCTGGGACAACATGCCATTCCACGAGGTTTACAAGCAGCGTATCCGAAAGATCGGCGTGCCCATTTTCCAGGTCATCGGCAACCACGACCACGATAAGGCCATAACCGTCGATGCCGATGCCGATGCCAGCTTCGAGGCGGCGTTCGGCCCCACGTATTACTCCTACAACATCGGCGACTGTCATTTCGTCGTGCTCGACGACGTGCTCTACACCGGCTCGTCCTCTTATACCGCCGATATCACGGACGAACAGATGGCATGGCTGGAGCAGGATCTGAAATATGTCCCCAAGGACAAACTCATCATCATCGGCCTGCATATCGCCACTTCGCGCCGCAACCGTCCCTCGAGCCATGTCGCCGATTACAAGGAGCTTTACGCCCTGCTCGACGGCTATAATGTCCGGATACTTTCGGGACACTCGCACAACAACTATACGACCACGATTTCCGAAACCATCGAGGAGAATACGCTCGGGGCGGTGATGGGTGCCTACTGGAACGGCGAGGAGCTGTGCAACGACGGCAGCCCCCGCGGTTACGCCGTCTACGAGATCGAGGGCAACCGGATCAGGAACTGGTACTATAAGGGCACTGCTTTCCCGCGCGAATACCAGATGTACCTCTACGGCCCCGGCGAGGCGGTTTCCGAGAAATACCGCGACGGCCTCATCCTGAACATCTTCAACTGGCATACCACCTGGACGGTCGAAGTGCAGGAGGATAATGCCGGCTGGGTGACGCTTCCGTCCGATTCGAACCTCAGGTACGAAATGGATCGCCGCGCTTACGACTTCATGTTCGGCGACACCAAACCCGAGCATCGCCCGACGGCCGAACCCGAATCCAACAACGACCACATGTTCTACTACAAACCCGCGTCGGAGTCTTGGGGAACGGTCACGGTGAGGGCTTCCGACCCCTACGGGAACGTATATACCGAGAGCATCCGCAACGAATAGGCCCATATATGAAAACACGTTTCTCCGCACTGCCCGTTCCGACGGTGCGGAGAATTTTTCAACCCATATCCCGATCCATGAAAACCCCTTTTCTGATTTTTCTGCTCTTCCTGTGCGGCGGGTTTTCCGCCGTCGCACAGCCCTCGGGCAACCCGCTCGTTTTCGGCGAGAACCGCCTGACGCTCATCACTCCGACGCTGTTCCGCCTCGAATTCGCCCACGACGGCAAATTCATCGACGACCCCACCTATTTCGCTTACGACCGGGGCAGCCTGCTCCCCGCGTCGGAGTTCAGGGTGCGGGAGCTGGGCGGGAACCGGTACGAGATCACCACCTCGGCCCTGCGCATCGTCTACGAGCACGACGGATTCCCGTTCGGACTGCATAACTTTGCGGCCTACTACAAGCTCAACGGTAAGGAAAAGAAGTTCACCAACCGCTGCATTTTCCGCAACAACCTCGGCGGCCCGGTCGAGACGCTCGACCGCGTTACCGGTGAGATTCCCATGCAGGACGGCCTGCTGAGCCGCGACGGCTGGTATGTGATCGACGACGAACGCTCCGACCTGCTGGTCGACGGCTGGCTTTGCCCGCGCGATACGAAAAGCCATGTGCAGGATCAGTACTGTTTCGTCTACGGCAACGACTACAAGGCCGCCCTTGCCGACCTGGGCGCCATCAGCGGCCACGTCCCCATGACCCGCAAATGCATCCACGGCGTATGGTACTGCCGTTACTGGGACTATACGTCGGAGGAGTTCCTTTCGATCATCGACGGCTATGAGGAGAACGATTTTCCGCTCGACAACCTCGTCCTCGACATGGGTTGGCATACCTACGATGCCAGGATCGGCACCGGGCATGCCGGCAGCCGCAGCTGGACGGGCTATACGTGGGAGCGCAAACGCATCCCCGATCCCGGGGCGCTGATCGCCGAGGTGCACCGCCGCGGCGTCACCGTGTCGCTCAACGACCATCCCCACGACGGCATACGCCCCCACGAGGAGATGTACGCCGCCTTCATGGCGGACATGGGGGCCGACCCCGCCCACCCGCTGCTTTTCGACCTCGGCGACCGGAAATACATGGAGACGTTTTTCAAACATGCGCACCATGCCACCGAGGATATGGGCGTCGATTTCTGGTGGCTCGACTGGCAGCAGAATTACCTCTATCCCGAGGTGCGCGGCTACCGCTCCACGTCGTTGCAGTGGATCAACGAGCTCTACTACCGTCAGACCGAGCGCAAAGGGTTGCGCGGCGCCGGTTACAGCCGCTGGGCGGGTTGGGGCGACCATCGCCATCCGATCCAGTTCTCGGGCGACGCCCAGGCCAACTGGGCGCTGCTCGCATTCGAGGTCAAACTCACCTCGGCCAGCGGCAACGCGGGCTGTTACTACTGGGCGCATGACATCGGCGGGTTCCGCGGCGAGCCGAACCCCGAGCTGACGGTACGCTGGACGCAGTTCGGCGCCCTTTCGGCCGCCCTGCGCGTACATTCGACCAAGGACGCGCGGCTCGACCGCCGTCCGTGGATCAGCGGCGAGCGCGAAACGGCCGCCATGCGCCGCATGTACCACATGCGCTCGGAGCTGATGCCCTATATTTACAGCAGCGTATGGCAGACCCACTCGACGATGGTGCCGCTCAACCGGCCGATGTATATCGACTACGGCAGCGACGAACGCGCCTACGATAACGAACAGGAGTTCCTTTTCGGGGACATTCTGCTCGCCGCCCCGATCACTTCGCCGGGCGAAGGCGCGGACAAGACAGCCTCGCAGAAGGTCTGGTTCCCGGCCGGCGACGTGTGGTACGACTATTTCACCCACGAACGGTTCGACGGCGGGCAGGAATGCCGCATCGCCAAGCCGCTCGAAGAGTTCCCGCTCTACGTCCGGGGCGGCTGGGTGCTGCCGATGCAGCCTTATACGCCGCGCCCCGCTTCGACGCCGCTCACGACGCTCGTCCTGCGCGTCTACCCCTCGGCGGGCGATGCCGACAATACCTATACGCTCTACGAGGACGACGGGCTGAGCCGCGATTACGAACGCGGCATCCATGCCACCACAGAGCTCAACTACCGCCGTGCGGGCGATGTGACGACCGTCACCGTCCGTTCCGCCGCCGGCAGCTACCTGGGGCAGGTGCCGCGCCGCGCCTACCGGCTCCAGCTGCCCGCCGCCGGGGAGTTCCGCCGGGTGAAGGTCAACGGCCGTACGGTGAAGCCCGTGTCCGACGGGCAACTGGGGTGCCCGGTGATAGAGATCCCGTCGACGGACATCCGCAAGGAGGTGAAGATCGAAATTTTCGGGTAATCCGTCCGGAGCCGATGTCCGGGAGGCGGTTCCCGTGTCCATGGTGGACGCGGGAACCGTTTTTTTTGTAAATTTGTATTCAAACCGTCGAGCCGATGAGAAAGCTGAACATTTCCCCCCCCCTTGTTTTTGTGGCCGGTGTAGCCCTGCTCTGTGCCTGCCATAAGAGCGAAAACGAGCAGATATTCGATAAACTGGATCGGGCTATTGCGAAAAAGCACCTCTACGAGGAGCGCTTCGTCCGCCATGCCGATTCGTTGCGCCGGGTGCTCCGCGCCGCGGGCGACGACACGCTGCGGTGGCAGACGGCCAACCGCCTGTTCGATTCCTATATCACTTACAATATCGACACGGCCGCCCGTTACGTGGGGCTGATGCACAATTACGCCGACGCGACCGGCAGCCGGGAGATGAAATTCCTTTCGACGACATGCGATGTTTCGGTGCTGATCGCCCGCAACAACATCGAAGAGGCCTACGAACGGATCCTTTCCCTCGATACGGTCGGCATCACCCGGCGGATGCGGGCCAGCTATTATACCCAGCAGATGGTGGTCTTCGGACGGCTCGCTTCGGGCGACGGGTCGGAGGCGCGGCGGAAGGCCTATGCCGATTCGCTTTTCCGGCTCCGCCACACCCGGATCGGTTTCGACGGCCACTCCCATGTCACGCGGCAGCGGATGTACGCCCTCGAACTGATGGATCAGAAGCGTTATGACGAAGCCCTGGAGGTTTTGCTGCCGCTTTACGACCCCGCGAAATACAACAGCCGCACGCTGGCCCGCATCGCCTATAATATCGCCAACGCCTGCTATCTGCTCGACGACGTCGAACGGCACAAATACTGGCTCGCCACGGCGGCGATCTGCGACCTGCAAACCCCCGTCAGGGAGTACCTTTCCCTCTATAACCTGGCCCTGCTGATGTTCGAGCAGCAGGATATGGAGCGTGCGGCGCGCTATATCCAGTGTACGATGGCCGACATGCTTGCCTGCAATTACAACACCCGTATCTTCCACTCCAGCCAGGCCGAGATGATCATCAACCAGGCCGTCGTTTACAGCATCAATTCGCGCAGCCGTATCCTGACCGTCATGATCAACATTTTCATGGGGCTGTTTGTCATCATCGTGCTGCTGCTCATCCATACCCTGCGGCAACATGCCAGGCAGCGGCGTACCAACGCTCAGCTTTCCGCGGTCAATGCCCAGCTCAGCGAACGCAACGAACAGTTCCGGCAACTGAACGACTGCCTGCGCGACGCCAACAAGATCAAGGACAACTATGTGTTCCGCTACATGCTTCTGGCCACGCAGTACCTCGGCCGTGTCGACGAATACCGGGGCGAGCTGCTCAAAACCGCGAAGTCCGAAGGCTCCGAGGCGCTGATGCGCAAGCTGCGCTCGCCGTCGGACGTCGACCGCGACTACCGCGATTTCTACCGGATCTTCGACGAGACCTTCCTGGGCATCTTTCCCGATTTCGTCGAGCAGGTCAATGCGTTGCTCGAGGAGCCGGCGCGGTTCCCCGTGCGGGCCGACCGGACGCTCCCTACCGAGCTGCGTATCCTGGCCGTCATGCGCCTCGGCATTACCGACAGCGGCCGCATCGCCGGTTTCCTCAACTGCGCTTCGGCGACGGTCTATACCTACCGCACCAAGCTGCGCAATTCGGCCCTCGGTTCGCGCAGCGATTTCGAGAACCGGATCAGGCATATCGGCCTCTGAGGGGGTCGGTGCCGGGTTCCCGAAGGGCTTCTGAGGGCATTTTGCCCAGTCTATACCGAGCCTTTGACGGCCTTTTGCCGAGCCTCTGACGGAATTCCGCCGGGTCTTTGCCGGGCTCCTGCCGGGGTGCGCCGCGAGTTCGTGGCATACCCCTGCCCCAGGCCCGGCACGCTCCCGGCGTTTACTCTTCCCCGCGCACGATCACATAGTCGCCGGGCGTGAGCGACATCCCGCCGAGCCCGTCGAGGACGCCTGCCTTCTGCCGCTTGCCGTCCGAAATGCGGTAGAGCGTATATTTACCCTCTTTCCACGCCTTGAGCCGGATGTCCATCGTGTTCGGCGTGTCGTAGTCGAGCGCACTGACCTTCGTCTGCAGACGGCTGTCCCACGGCTCTCTGAGCCATCGGTGGTTGGGCTCCAGCGTGACGAACAGTTCGCCGTCTCGCTCGTCGATGAAGTAGATGCCCGTCCCGGTGTAGGTCACCAGCGGCGAACTGCCTACGCCGACGATGCTCCTGACCCCGTCGCTGACATTGAGCGGGCACCATTGCGTCACGTCGCCCGAGTGGTAGAATATTTCCGGCGAGGAGAAGATGCTCACGTCGCGGCTTTTCGAGATGGCGAAGTTGCTGCCCAGTTGTTCGTTGACCAGACGGTCATACATCTGTCCCAGCGGGGTGGATTTGTAGATTTCGCCGGCTACGATGAAGCTGGCGGCTTTTTTCGGCGTGCACGTGAGGCTCAGGAAATGCGAACCGCAGTGGTAGGGGGCGTATTCCTGCATGGTGTAAGTCCACATCGAAGCGCACTGCACGCCCAGCGCCCGGAAATACTGTGCCTGTATGGGGTAGAGATAGGCGCTTTGGTTGAAGAAGGTCTCAAATTCGTAGACGGTTTTCGCTTTGCCGGCGTATTCGGGGAGCAGGAGCCACCCGTAGCCGTTCACGTCGTCGAAATACTGGTTGAACCAGCCCGAATAATCCTGCGACGTGAGGTCTTTGGGATTGCTCCAGTAGTCCTGTGGCACGAGATCCTGCCCCGGATAGTTGCAGCAGGCCACGGCTTCGGCCTTCGAGGCGAGGGCGCCTTTGAAAATATCCGGGTTGCCGTTGCGGTAACGGTGCCAGTTGTGGCTCCAGACGACGGGCTGCTGCGCCCCGGCCTCCCGGATGACGTCGTACATGCCGTCGATATAATCCCGGATGAGTTCCTCACGGAAAACCGCATACGAAGCGTCGTTGTCCTGCTGCCCGTTGCCGGCCGCCCAGGACTGGAAATCGGCGTAGGCGGCGGGGTTGGACTGTATGTCCGTATAGCTGAAGGCTTCGGGTTCGTTGATCAGCTCCCACAGGGCGATGTGTTTCTCGGCCGCATAGGTCGTCCCCGAATAGTTGTTTTTGCGCGTGAGCAGCTGGCGGACGTAGTTTTTCGATTTCCGGACGACCTCCTTGTTGTGTACCCACTCCTGGCGGGCGGCGGTCATGAATACCGAATTGGGCACGTAGCCGCTGCCCATGTGGTTGATAAGGGCCAGCGTAATGTAAATACCCCGTTCGGCAGCTTCGGCGACCATGTAGTCCAGCACGTCCAGGTAGGGCGTTTCGACCAGGTTGCCCTCCGCATCGGTGAAATCGGCGGGTGTCAGGTGGCAGCGGATGACCGAAACCTTGAGTTTGGCCACCTCTTCGAGGTTGTTGTGGGCCACGCGCCTCAGCGCCTCGGCCGTTTGGGGTATCCCGTGCCTCTTGAGGCGGTCGTTGTATTCCCAGCTCAGGCAGGGCTGGAAGTTGACGCCCCATAACGAGAGCTCACCGCCGTCGGGTGCATATATTTTCCCGTTTTGTACCGATACGTAATCCCCCGTCGCGGGCTGTCTCTTATACACATCTGACGCTGCGACGAC
>ENA-UAOK01000161-UAOK01000161.1-human-gut-metagenome-genome-assembly--contig:-NODE-161-length-39838-cov-8.796747_pt1 | contig 39838 bp, 29 predicted proteins | sample MGYA00243467_ERZ654553 | MGnify/ENA primary metagenome ERZ654553 (study PRJEB26926, sample SAMN06164886) | human gut metagenome | biome: ENVO:00009003; feature: ENVO:2100002; material: ENVO:00002003...
AGCGGCAGCCGGTAGCGTTCATAGAGGAACGCATAGCCGTACTCCATAATTTCCGGCGTGATGGGCCACTTGAGCGCCGTGCAGGCAAAGCCCTGCGGCCGCGGCAGATAAACCGGCGCGCCATCCGGCCCGGCGGCAATCTCGCTGCCGTTGTACGAATTGATGCCGATGAAATCCGGAACGGCGTGCATCGTGTCCCATTCTGCGGGCGTGACGGCGCCTAAAAGGCCGCGAAGCGCTCCCGCTTCCGGTTTGACGCGGCCTAGGCATACGGCGTCTAAAACGATCGGGTGCGTGAACATCCAGTCGGCATCTGTCAGGCGAAAGGTTTCCTGCCGCGCGGCGTCCTCGTCGGCGGGGCTGTGCGGATAGCAGAGCTTGCCGGTGGAGGCAATGCCAATCAAAGCTTCCGGCGCGGCTTTCCGGATGGCCCGGAAGGAAAGTCCGTGCGCCAGCATGAGGTTTTTCCAGCACGAAACGAGTTCCGGAAGTGAAAGCCGCTTCCCCGGTGCGTGAATACCGTCCGCGTATCCAAGCTTGAGCACGATCTGTGGCTCATTGAGCGTGATAAAGTGGGAAACGCGGCCCTCGAAATGCGCTGCCATCATGCCTGCAAAGCGGGAAAAGGCCGCCGCTGTCTCAGAATTCTGCCAGCCGTCCTTTTCCTCCAGCGCCTGCGGCAGCTCCCAGTGATAGAGCGTCATCCATGGCGTAACGCCGTTTGCAAGACAGCAGTCCACGACACGGTCATAGTACCGGAGCCCCGACTCGTTCCAATGGCCGTCGCCGTTCGGGTCGATCCGCGCCCAGCTTGTCGAAAACCGGTAAGCGGATAAGCCGAGCGAGGCTAAAAGCCCAATGTCCTCTGCAAAGCGGTGGTAGCCGTCGCAGGCAACCGAACCGTCCTCACCGTTGGCAATTGCGCCGGGCTGGCGGCAGAATGCGTCCCAGATGCTATCCCCGCTGCCGTCCGCTCGCGGGAAGCCCTCGGTCTGATAGGCGCTTGACGCCGCGCCCCAGACGAAATCCTCTCGAAACGCCATCTCAGCCTCCCAGAACCACGCGTACCGAAACAACACTGTCTGGCGCAGCCGGCGCGATCAGATTCCCATCCTGCCGCACACCGTTCACATAGAGCTCCTGCACGCCATGCTCCGCGCCGCCCGGATTCTCGACCGTGATGCAATACTGTGCGCCGCGGAAGCGTCGGGTCAGCGTCAGGCGTGTCCATTCCGGCGGGATGCACGGGTCGATGCGAAGACCGTCCAGCTCCGGCTGTACGCCGAGAATAGCCTGCGAAATGGACACGAACGTCCATGCCGCCGTGCCGGTCAGCCAGCTGTTTTTGGCCTCGCCGAAGGTCGGCGCATCCTTGCCCGCGACCATCTGGCTGTAGATATAGGGCTCTGTGCGGTGAACCTCGCTGACGGATTCCAGATAGGCGGGGCAGATCTTCCGGTAAGTCTCAAACGCGCGTGCGCCGTGCCCCAGAACAGCTTCCGCGCAGGTGATCCATGGGTTGTTGTGGCAGAAAATACCTGCGTTTTCCTTGTATCCGGGCGGATACGAGCTGATCTCGCCGAGATTCAGATAATAGCTTGTGTAAGCCGGCTGCAGCAGCACAATGCCGAATTCGCTGTCGAGCCGTTCCTTGACGCTCTGGAGCGCTTTTTCGGCTTCGCCTGTTTCCCTGCCGATCCCGGCCATGACACACATTCCTTGCGGCTCGATGAAGATCTGCCCCTCGGCGCAGTCCTTACTGCCGACGGGCGCGCCGAACGCGTCGTAGGCTCTGCGGAACCATGCGCCGTCCCAGCCCGTGTCCAGCACCGTTTTTTCCATCGTATCCGCCGCAGCGGCTGCCTCTGCCGCTTCCGCGTCCAGACCGAGATGGCGGCAGATATCGGCGTAAGCCCTGCCGTATTTGACAAACATTCCGGCGATGAACACGGACTCCGCGACCGGGCCTTCGCTGGGGCCGGTGATCTGGAAGCTCTCGCCGGGGTGGGCGGAGAAGCAGTTGAGATTCAGACAGTCGTTCCAGTCGGCGCGGCCGATAAGGGGCAGCTTGTGCGGCCCGAGATGCGTGCAGGTGAACCGGAAGCTGCGGCGCAGATGCTCCATGAGCGGCGCGGCGTTGTCCGGGTCACAGTCAAACGTGACGCTTTCCTCTAAGATCGACCAGTCGCCTGTTTCGCGCAAGTAAGCGTCCACGCCTGCGATCAGCCACAGCGGGTCGTCGTTGAACCCGCTGCCGACTGCAAGATTTCCCTTCTTCGTGAGCGGTTGATACTGATGATAGGCGCTGCCGTCCGCAAACTGCGTGGCGGCGATGTCCAGAATACGCTCCCGCGCCCGTTCCGGAATGATGTGTACAAATCCGAGCAGGTCCTGACACGAATCGCGGAAGCCCATGCCGCGCCCCATGCCGCTTTCAAAGTAGCTGGCCGAGCGGCTCATGTTGAACGTGACCATGCACTGATACTGGTTCCAGATGTTGACCATCCGGTCGACCTTCTCGTCGCCGGTCTCGGCGTGGTAGTTGGAGAGCAGCGTGTCCCAGTATCCGCGCAGCGCATCCGCTGCAGCGTCAAACTGTGCCGCTGTGCGGTACGTTTCGATCATGGTATGTGCGCGCGTCTTGTTGATCACGCCGGGTGCGGAGAATTTTTCGCCCTCCGGGTTTTCTACGTAGCCAAGACCAAAGAAAAGCTCCTGCGACTCGCCGGGGCACAGCTCCAGATGGAACTGCATTGCGCCGACCGGCGCCCAGCCGTGCGCGATGGAACCGGTGCAGCACCCGGCGGCGACAGCCTCCGGCAGGGCGGGGGAGCCGTAGGGGCCAATGAAGGCGTCCCGTGCGGTGTCAAAGCCGTCATACGGACGGTTTGCCCAGAGCACGGCATAGTGGTTCCGCCGCTCGCGGTATTCGGATTTGTGATAAATGGCCTCCGATTCCAGCTCAACCTCGCCGATCGAGAAGTTCCGCTGGAAGTTGGAGCTGTCGTCCATCGCGTCCCAGAGGCAGAATTCCACATACGGGAACACATCGAGCGTTTTTTTTATGTCTGTCTCATTTTTCAGGCACAGCCGGATCAGCAGGCAGTTTTCACCCTGCGGAACCAGCAGCGTCTGCGCGGCCGAAACGCCGTTCTTCTGCCCCTCGATCACGCTGTAGCCGAGACCGTGGCGGCAGGTATAGCGGTCCAATTCCGTTTTCGTGGGCTGCCAGCCGGGATTCCAGACAGTCTTGCCGTCTTTGATATAAATATGAAACCCCTCCTGGTCGACCGGGCAGTTATTATAGCGGTAGCGGGTCAGACGGCGCAGCCGCGCGTCGCGATAGAAGCAGTAGCCGCCTGCCGTGTTGGACAGGAGCGTGAAAAAATCCTCGCTGCCGAGATAGTTGATCCACGGAAGCGGTGTGCGCGGGTCGGTGATCACATATTCCCGCTGCTGATCGTCAAAATGGCCGAATTGCATCTGGAACTCCTTCCTATGCCGGCAGGCTGATGCGTACCGACAGAATTCGAAATCGTTTGAGTTGTCAATATAACGGATATGCACCATTACAATAGCGGTTTTTTGCGCAAAATGCAAGACATATTTTGCAATTCTTTCTGAAAAACATGATTTTCAGGAAGGGAGGAGAGGCATAGAGCAAGTTTCGGAGAAGTTAAGCTGTCAAATTTGCTAAATTTACGTGAACAAATTGAGCAGAACAACCAAACTTTGTTTTAAACACTAAAAAATCAAAAATTACCCTTGCAATTTTGTGCAGAATCAGCTATTTTGAAGCTACGAAAACGATTAAGAAGCTCGCGGACAGAATGGAGGCAGACCGGCATGGTTTCTATGAAGGATATTGCAAAGGCCTGCGGCGTTTCGGTCGCGACCGTCAGCAAAGCCCTCTCCGGACAGCCGGATATCGGAGAACAGACGCGCGAGCTGATCTGCAGGACTGCCGACTCCCTCGGCTACATGACAAACTCCGCCGCCCGTGCACTTAAAACGAACCGCACCTATAATATCGGCGTTCTGTTCGTTGATGAGCGCAGAAGCGGCCTTGCGCATGAATATTTCTCCGCCGTGCTCGAAAGTCTCAAGGTCGAGGCCGAGGCCAACGGCTATGACATTACCTTCATCAACCGCAACGTCGGCAAAAAGGCGACGACCTACCTGCAGCACTGCCAGTACCGAGGCGTCGACGGCGTGGTGATCGCCTGTGTCGATTTCAACGATCCGCAGGTGCTGGAGCTGGTCAATTCCCGCCTTCCGGTCGTGACCATCGATCACGTCTTCAATAACCGCGCCGCCGTCGTTTCCGACAATGTGCGCGGCATGGAGGAGCTGGTCCGCTATGTCTATGCGAAGGGCCACCGCCGCATCGCGTTTATCCACGGTGAACGCGCTACCGTCACGGAAAACCGCCTGACGGGATTCTATCGCGCCTGCGACGCGCTGGGACTGGAGATCCCGGAGGAGTACGTCCGCGAGGGCGTGTACCATGACCCCGACCGCTGCGCGGAGCTGACGCGTGAGCTGCTTCAGCTGCCGGAGCCGCCGACCTGCATCCTGATGCCGGACGACTTTTCCAGCATCGGCGGCGGCAACGCCATCCGCCGCATGGGCCTTCGTTTTCCCGAAGACGTCAGCGCGGCGGGCTACGACGGCATCCAGCTTGCAAGCGTTACAAACCCGGCGATGACTACCTATCGTCAGGATACGGCCGCGCTTGGCAAGACCGCTGCCGCGAAGCTCATCGAACTCATCGAAAAGCCGCGTACCGCGCTGGTCGATCGGATCCTCATTCCGGGCAAGCTGGTAGAGGGAGGCTCTGTCCGTGCGATTTAAGTATGGTGCTTTCTGCCGTGAGGCAGTGCACATAGATCAAACTGTCAACTATTATTTTTTACAGGAGGAATTCAAATGAAAAAGTATCTTGCGCTGCTTCTTGCAGTTCTGATGCTCGCAGCTGTGTTTACAGGCTGCGCCAGCAAGGAAACGACGACCGACACGCCCGCCGCTTCCACGGATACGGCTGAGCCTGCCAAGACCGACGAAAACACCGCCGCCGAAGAGACACCCGCCGCGGAACCCGCTTCCGAGGACGGCAAGGTCTTCAACATCTACGCCTGGAACGAAGAGTTCAAGGGCTTCTTTGAGAAGTACTACACCGTTCCCGAAGGCGTGACCGTCAACTGGATCATCACCCCGAGCGCCGATGGCGCCTATCAGGACAAGCTCGACGAGGCTCTTCTCAATCAGGAGAACGCTTCTGCAGACGACAAGGTCGACCTGTTCCTCGCTGAGGCCGACTACATCCAGAAGTATACCGAGTCTCCCGTCACGCAGGACGTCACCGCCCTCGGCGTGACCGATTTCTCCAGCACCTATGCATATACCGTGCAGGCTGCGTCTGATGCTTCCGGCGTCGTTAAGGGCGTATCCTTCCAGTGCTGCCCGGCGGCTCTGATTTACCGCCGCTCCATCGCCAAGGACGTTCTGGGCACCGACGATCCCGCCGAGGTCCAGGAGCTGCTGAACAGCTGGGACAAGTTCAATGCTGTCGCGGCTGACGCCAAGGCCAAGGGCTATCTGATGACCGCCTCCGAGGCCGCTACCTACCGTGTCTTCTCCAACAATGTTTCCGAACCGTGGGTCGACGCAAACAACAACCTCCAGATCGACCCGGCCATCCAGACCTGGATGCAGCAGGCCAAGGACTTCTCCGACAACGGCTACACGCAGGACTGCGATATCTGGTCCGATGAGTGCACCGCGCAGATGTTCGGCGAGGGCAAGGCCATGTGCTACTTCGGGCCGGCCTGGTACTTCAACTTCTCCATGGGCAACGCACAGGACGCAGACAAGGGCTGCTTCGGCGACTGGGCGATCTGCGAAGGCCCGCAGGCACACTTCTGGGGCGGCACGTGGCTGCTGGCTCCTGCCGGTACGGATAACCCCACCATGGTTGCCGATATCATGAACACCTTCATCAACAATGAAGAGGTCTGCACGAATCTGGTCAAGAACGAGGCGCAGTTCTCCAATAACCAGAAGGTCAACGAGACTGTCGCGCAGGACCCGGCCTACGGCAGCGATTTCCTCGGCGGCCAGAACGACATCGCCCTGTTCTGTGACCTTGCCAAGAACATCAAGTTTGAAAACCACACCATCTATGACCAGCTGCTCAACGAGGGCCTGCAGGCCAACTGGAGAGAGTACTGCAAGGGCACCGTCACCGAGGACGAGGCCATGAGCAACTTCTATAAGTACATCAACGAAAAGTATCCGACCATCGTCACTCCGTAAATCCTGCGGCTTCCCGGGGCAGGGCGAACGCCCTGCCCCGGCGCTGATTTCGGGCGCGATTCCGAACCGGCCGCTCCGGCCCGCTGGGAACTACGTCTGAGAATAAGAGGAGGAGATCTGATGCAGACGACAAAAGCACCCAAATTGAAAACCAAACGATCCAAAATCAGCTATGCAAAGTGGGGCTATATTTTTATCGCGCCGTTCTTTCTGGCCTATGCGCTGTTTCACTTTGCGCCGCAGCTGCTGACGATCTACAACAGCTTTTTCGAAAACTACCGGGAGGGCCTGACGCAGGTTGGGCCGAATTTCGTCGGCTTGAAAAACTACATCACGCTCTTTACGCCCGATAAAAACGGCACGATCGATATCCTGAAATATGCCGGAAATACGATCGTGCTCTGGGTCTGCGGCGCGATCCCGCAGGTCGTGATCTCGCTGATGCTCGCGTGCTTCTTTACGAGCTACCGCCTGAAGATCAAGGGCCAGCAGTTCTTTAAGACCGTCATTTATATGCCGAACCTCATCATGGCATCGGCGTTCGCGATGCTGTTTTATATGCTGTTCTCCAACGTCGGGCCGATCAACCAGATCCTGACGCAGCTCGGCTGGATCGACGCGCCGATCGACTTTTTCAACATCCGCTTTACCGTGCGCGGGCTCATCTGCCTGATGAACTTCCTCATGTGGTTCGGCAACACGACGATCCTGCTCATGGCCGGCATCATGGGCATCGACCAGAGCCTGTTTGAGGCGGCAAACATCGACGGTGCGACGTCGCTGCAGGTGTTCTTCCGGGTGACGCTGCCGCTTTTGACGCCGATCCTCGTCTATACGATCATCACGGCGCTCATCGGCGGTCTTCAGATGTTCGATGTGCCGCAGGTGCTGACCAATGGGCTTGGCACACCGAACCGCACCTCGACAACGCTCGTCATGTACCTTAACAATTACCTCAAGACGAGCAAGAACTACGGTATGTCCGGCGCAATTTCCGTCGTGATCTTCCTCATCACGGGTCTTCTGAGCCTTGTGGTGTTCAAATCGCTGACGAAGCAGGACGAGCAGTAAGGGGGTACGTGCAATGAAAAAGAGTTCCGTTGACAGCCGCAAAGCCCACGCCATGCTGACCGTCAGCCGCGTGCTGGTCTATGCGCTGCTGATCTTTCTTTCGATTTTGTGCCTGTTCTCATTTTATATGCTGATCGTCAACGCCTCGCGTACCAACGCAGACCTTCAGGGCGGCTTCAAGGCACTGCCACAGGGGCATTTCCTGGAGAATCTCAAAAACGCGTGGAACGACAGCTCGATCAACATCCCACGCGGAATGCTCAACAGCTTTATCATCGCAGCCGCGACGGCCATCCTGTCCACCTATTTTTCCGCGCTGACCGCCTACGGCCTGCACGCCTACAATTTTAAGCTCAAGCGCCTCGCATTCCTGTTCATCATGGCCGTCATGGTCATTCCCAAGCAGGTCTCCGCCGCGGGCTTTGTCCAGCTGTGCTACAAGCTGAAGCTGACGAACAGCTATCTGCCGCTGATCCTCCCCGGCATCGCGGCGCCGGTCGTGTTCTTCTACATGATCCAGTACATGAAGAGCGTCCTGCCCATGGAGATCGTGGAGGCTGCGCGTGTCGACGGTTCGGGCGAGTTCTTCACCTTCAACCGAATCGTGCTGCCCATGCTGAAGCCTGCCATCTCCGTGCAGCTGATCTTCACGTTCGTCGAGTCCTGGAACAACTACTTCCTGCCCGCTCTGCTGCTCGATAAAGCGGAAATGAAAACCGTCCCCATCATGATCGCGCAGCTGCGCGCGGCGGACTACTCGAAGTTTGACCTCGGCAAGGTGTATATGTTCATCCTCCTTGCCATCCTGCCGGTGCTGCTCGTGTACATCTTCCTCTCGCGCTATATCGTCAAAGGCGTCACCGCCGGCTCCGTCAAAGGATAAAAAACGCATACGGAAAACATTCCTTGATATAAACACTTCGCCGCCTATCGGAACACTTCCGATAGGCGGCAATATGAATATTCTGTTTTTTGCATAGGCCGGAAAAGCGCAGAATCTGCGCCGCTGTAAGCAAAGATTACCACGCCGTCGAACCCGTGTCGGCGGCTTGTGCGGCTTTTGAGGTACAGTCGAGCGCGTACCCGCTAAGCACCAGAAAACCGGACGTTGCGCCGACGTGCGGCACAAAATTCGACCGAAGCCCAGCGTAGCGGGTTCGGTCGAAAGAGGAGATGCAGCGGACTGGACGAGATCTGCCGCTTGCGGCGGGGCGAGGGATATGGAGCTTGCATCGACGAAGCGGCGATATCACGGATGCCTGCGTTCGGGAGCTGCGCGGCTTCGGTGTTGACACCTCCCGCATCGTCACCGGAGACGGCCGCTTTGGCTTCTACTATGTCGAAGGCGGCGCAAACCAGCTTCCCAGCCGCGTGATCTATGACCGCGCATGGTCGGCCATCGCCATGGCGAAGCCCGGCGATATCGACTGGGATAAAGCCTTCGAGGGCGTGGAGTGGTTTCACATCACGGGTATTACGCCTGCAATCTCCGAATCCGCGATGGCGCTGTCGCTGGAGTCTGTACAGGAAGCCAAAAAGCGCGGCATTACCGTTTCCTGCGACCTGAACTATCGCAAGAACCTGTGGAAATATGCCCGCATAAGAACAACCACCGGCGAAGCCGGTGGCTGTGTTTTACTATTCTTTCAATCAGGCGTTTTCTGCCTTTGCCTCGCAGTACAGGCAGCGGTATGTGCGTGTCGCCGGGTCGGTCAGCGTGAATATCTGCGGAAGCTCCTGTTCCACGGAGGTTATGCAGCGCGGGTTTTTGCAGTGGATGACATTTTTGATCCGCGTCGGGAGCTTGAGCTGGCGCTTTTCCACCTGCTTGCCGTCCTTGATGAAGTTCACCGTAATGCCCGGGTCAACATAGCCGATCACGTCCCAGTCCAGATCCAGAATGCGGTCAATTTTGATGATGTCCTTGCGGCCAAGCTTATTGCTGACAACGTTTTTGAGCAGCGCCACCGAGCAATCGAGCTTGTCAAGCTCCAGTACCTTATATAAATACATGGCCTTACCGGCAGTAATGTGGTCAATAACAATGCCATTGGAAATTGCATCAATAATCATCTTTCAGAACCTCCCTTATTCGATACCAAGCATCTTCATAATCAGAGCCATGCGGATATACCGGCCGTTGCGAACCTGCTTGAAATAGCAGGCTCTCGGGTCGTCGTCGACCGCGACGGAAATCTCATTGACACGGGGCAGCGGGTGCAAGATGCACAGATCCTGCTTCGCGTTTTTGAGCTTTTCCGGCGTCAGGATATAGCTGTCTTTCAGACGCAGATAGTCTTCCTCGTTGAAGAAGCGCTCGCGCTGCACGCGGGTCATGTAGAGAATGTCGAGCTCCGGCATCACGGATTCCAGATCGGTCGTCTGCTCATAGGGGATGTTGTTCTTCTTGATGACCTCGTTTTTCACATAGCTCGGCAGCTTCAGCTCCTCCGGCGAGACAAGCACAAACTTGATGCCGGTGTAGCGGCTGAGCGCGCTGATGAGCGAATGGACCGTGCGTCCAAACTTGAGGTCTCCGCAGAAGCCGACCGTCAGATCGTTGAAGCGGCCCTTTTCGCGGTTGATTGTCAGAAGGTCTGTGAGCGTCTGGGTCGGATGGTTGTGTCCGCCGTCGCCTGCGTTGATGACCGGAACCTCCGAGCGCATCGAAGCGACAAGCGGCGCGCCCTCCTTCGGGTGGCGCATGGCAATGATGTCTGCGTAGCAGCTGACCGTGCGCACCGTATCCGCTACGCTCTCGCCCTTTGCTGCGGAAGAGCTGTTAGCGGACGAGAAGCCGAGTGTCTTACCGCCCAGGCTCAGCATGGCCGATTCAAAGCTCAGTCTTGTACGGGTTGAGGGCTCAAAGAAGAGCGTGGCCAGAATTTTACCGTCGCACTTGTGGGCATATGCCTCGGGGTTTGCGATGATATCCTTGGCCTTTTCGACCAGCTCGTCGATTTCCTGCGTACTCAGCTGCAAAATGTCAATCAGATGGTTCATATCAGTTGTTACCTCCAATCCAGGATTCGTCTGCGGGGTTGTTCCGGAACTGAATCAGCCGGACAACGTCTTCTTGCTTGATATAGTTCTGCTCCGCTGCAACAGCAGCGATCACATCAAAATTTGTCAGGCTCACGTTCTTCACGTTTGCCGCGGCCAGCCGCTCGAGACCCTTTTTCATGCCGTAGGTGAAGATGCTCACCACACCGAGCACCTCCGCGCCTGCCGCGCGCAGAACCTTCACCACGTCCAGAACGCTTCCGCCGGTGGAAACGAGGTCCTCCACCACTACGACCTTCTGACCCTTTTCAAGTCTTCCTTCGATCTGGTTCTGCCGGCCATGGTCCTTGCTCGAGCCGCGGACATAGCCCATTGGAAGCTTCATCATGTGTCCGACAATGGCCGCGTGCGCGATACCTGCCGTGCTCGTGCCCATAAGCACCTCCGCCTGCGGATATTCGCGCTCAATGGTCTGCATGATCGCCGTCTCCACCTCCGTGCGCACATCAGGTGCAGTGAGAATCAGGCGATTGTCGCAGTAGACCGGGCTCTTGATGCCGCTGGCCCAGGTAAACGGCTCGTCCGGCCGGAAAAATACGGCGCGGATGGAAAGTAAATCCTCTGCTATTTTGCGTTCTGTTGCGTTCATGCGCTTGTCCCCCTGTTGTTCTGATAACATGATCTTCATAAATTCCTCCGGTGTCCGGCAGATCAGATCTGCGCCTGCCTGCGCAAGCTCTTCCCGGCTTCCGTAGCCGTACAAAATTCCGGCTGTCCGGATGCCTGCCAGCCTGCCGCCAATGATATCGTGCTTGCGGTCGCCCACAATCATCGCCTGCGTAAGGTCGGTGCAGCCTGCTTTTTGCAGCGCCGCGCGGATTACATTCACCTTTTTTCCTGCTTGCGTATTGTCGCCCGGCGCGCCGCAGATCGCTTCAAAATACGGTGCCAGTCCGAAATGCTCCAGCACCTGCACGGCCATGCTCTCGAGCTTCGAGGTTGCCACAAACAGCCGAAAGCCGTTTTTTTGCAGCGTGTCCAGCATCTCGCGCACACCCGGGTACGGCTCGTTCTCTAACCATCCGACGTCATGGTAGTACACGCGGAACTGGTCAATCGCGCCCGGGATATCCTCTTTCGGCATAAACTGACCGAACGTCTCGTCAAGCGGCGGCCCGACAAAAAAGTCAAGCTCCTGCCAGTCTCTCTCCACCCCATACGCGCGCAACGCAAACTGCGAGGCCTTCATAATGCCGGGACCGGAATCGGTCAGCGTGCCGTCCAGATCGAATAAAATGATACGCTCCTGCATCGCTTACCCCACGAACTCTTCTGCGCACCGCAGATACGCCGCAACCGGGTCGGCCGCCTGGGTAATGGGACGGCCAACTACAATGTAGTCAGAGCCAATCTCCCGTGCGCGTGCCGGAGTTGTGATGCGCACCTGGTCGTCTGCCTTGCTGTCTGCAAAGCGGATGCCGGGTGTGACCGTGGCAAAGTGTTTGCCGCAGGCCTCATGAATCTTGCCTGCCTCCAGCGGCGAACAGACCACGCCGTCAAGTCCCGCCAGCTCCGCGTTTTTCGCGTAGTCGATGACGACCTCGGAAAGCTCCTTGTGAATTTCAATCTCCTCTTCCATGCTCTGCTGGCTTGTCGAGGTCAGCTGCGTAACGGCAATAAGAAGCGGTCTCGTTCCGTCTGCGCGGGTAAGACCCTCCAGAGCGGCTGTCATCATCGCGCGCGTGCCTGCCGCATGCAGGTTCACCATATCCACATCAAGCGCCGAGAGCACCGCCATCGCCTTTTTGACCGTGTTCGGAATGTCGTGGAGCTTGAGGTCCAGGAAGATTTTGTGACCCCTTGCCTTGATTTCGCGGACGATGGACGGACCCTCGGCATAGAACAGCTCCATGCCGATCTTCACAAACGGCTTGCGGTCTGTGAACTGATCGAGAAAGGCCAGCGTCTTTTCGCGGCTGTCAAAATCCAGAGCGATGATTACGTCTTTACCCATGGTGTGCACCTCCTATGATATCTTTCAGATTCTGTATGTTGTAGTTCTGCATTGCCTGCGGAAGATCCCGGACAATATCGCGGCAGGCATAGGGATTCACCAAGTTTGCCGCGCCGACCTCCACCGCCGTTGCTCCGGCCAGCATCAGCTCCAGCACATCTTCCGCGCGCGTCACGCCGCCCATGCCGATGATCGGAATTCTGACCGCCTCATAGACCTGCCAGACCATCCGCACGGCAAGCGGAAAAATTGCTGGACCGGACATGCCGCCCGTTTTGTTTGCCAGCAGCGGCCGCTTCGCGCGCAGGTCGATGCGCATGCCAAGCACCGTGTTGATTAAGCTCACCGCATCCGCGCCCGCGTCTTCGCACGCCCTGGCGATATCTGCAATGCTTGTGACATTCGGAGAAAGCTTCACAATAACGGGCTTTTTGACCGCAGCCTTTACTGCCCTTGTGACGCTTGCAGCAGCTTTCGGATCCGTTCCGAAGGCGAGGCCGCCGCCGTGGACGTTCGGGCAGGAAATATTCACTTCCAGCCAGCCGACCTGCTCGCATGCGTCAAGCTTCCGGCAGACCTCAACGTACTCTTCGATCGAAAACCCGCTCACATTCGCCATGACCGGCTTGTGAAAAACCTGCTTGAGCCGCGGAAGCTCTTCTGCTATCACCGCGTCCACGCCCGGGTTTTGCAGGCCCACGGCGTTGAGCATACCGCCGGGCGCCTCTGCAATGCGCGGCTGCGCGTTTCCAAGGCGCTGCTCGCGTGTTGTTCCTTTAAAGGAAAAGGTTCCAAGGCAATCGATATCGTAGAGCTCTGCAAACGTGTACCCGTAGCCAAAGGTTCCGCTGGCCGGAATGACGGGGTTGTCGAGCTCAATGCCGCAGAGTGAAACTGCTGCCCTCACCATATCAGTTCCTCCTTTCGGAATACGGGTCCTTCCTTGCAGACCCGTTTCGGCCCATGTGCTGTCTCAATGGTGCAACCCATGCACGCGCCAAAGCCGCAGCCCATCCGCGCTTCCAGGCTCAAAAAACCCGGCTTTTTCGTCCTGGCGCACAGCGCGCGCAGCATCGGCATCGGCCCGCAGGCACAGAATGTGTCAAACGCTTCCGGCAGCGCATCTGTTACAAAGCCTTTGCTACCCACGCTTCCATCGGCGGTTGCAAGAATCGTCTCAATTCCAAGCGCTTCAAATTCTTCTTTGTAGAAAATCTCGCTCGCCGTATTAAATCCAAGAATTACAGCCGGTGTTTTCCCCGCCGCAAGGAGTCTCTTTGCAAGGCTATACATCGGCGGCACGCCGATGCCTCCTCCGATCACAAGCGTCTTTTCTCCGCACGCCGTCACGTCAAATCCATTTCCAAGGCCGCACAGCGCATCAATCGTCTGACCAGGCTTCATTTCGGCCAGCGCCCTTGTGCCATCTCCGACCGCGCGGTATAAAATTGTGACACTTCCGTCCTCCCAGTCGCAGACGGAAAGCGGCCGTCTGAGGAAAAAGCCCGGAATACTGAGCTCCAGGAACTGTCCTGGCGCGGTGATGGCCGAGGCGTCCCCTGCCAAACGTAGCCGGTACACATTCGGCGCAAGCCGCGCGTTTTCTGTCAGTGTAAAGCGTACTTCGTTCAAAGCGTTTCCTCCTTCCAGACGATCTTTCCATCAATCATTGTCATCTTGCATACGCCGGTGAGCGTGACGCCTGCAAACGGCGTTGCCCGACCCATCGACAAAAACTGTTCCGGCTCTACTACATAACTCTCGCTCAGGTTGAAGACTGTCAGATCTGCCGGCTGCCCGATGGCAAGCTCCGTGCCGCAGCCAAAGCGGCGCATCGGCGCGTCGTGCATCAGATCCATAAGCTTTCCGAGCGGCAGAACGCCGGGCTTCACTAAGCTTGTGTAGCAGGCGGCAAAGGAGGTTTCCAGACCCACAACGCCCATCGCGCTTTTTTCCAGTCCGCGGGCTTTTTCTTCCCGGCTGTGTGGCGCGTGATCGGTCACAATCATGTCAATCGTTCCATCCAGAAGTCCCTCGATCAGCGCGTCGCGGTCTTCCCTGCTTCTGAGCGGCGGATTCATCTTGAACCGTCCGTCCTCCTGCAAATCATCCTCCGTAAAGGTCAGATAATGCGGTCCTGTCTCGCATGTTACATTTACGCCGCGCCGTTTTGCCTCCCGGATGATCGAAACACTTTCCTTCGTGGAGACGTGACACACATGATATGCACAGCCTGTCTCCTCTGCCAGGCGCACATCGCGCGCAATCTGGCCCCACTCGCTCTCGGAGCAAATGCCCCGGTGGCTGTGGGTCTTTGCATATGCGCCGTCGTGGATATAGCCGCCACGAAGCAGGCTATTGTCCTCGCAGTGCGCGGCCAGAATTTTCCCAAGCCTTCTGCACTGCTCCATCGCCTCGCGCATCAGGCTCTCCGACTGTACGCCCTTTCCGTCGTCGGAAAATGCAATTACCTCCGGGGCCATCGCGTCCAGATCCGCCAGCTGCTCGCCCTTTTGCCCGACGGAAATTGCGCCGTAGGGGTGCACATGCACGCAGGCGCTTTCCCGGATACGGCGCAGCTCCTCTTCCAGTGACGCCTTGCAGTCCGGCACCGGGTTCAGGTTCGGCATCGCCGCCACGTGGGCAAAGCCGCCGTGCGCCGCTGCGAGTGTTCCGGTGCGGACCGTCTCCTTATAAGAAAATCCCGGCTCACGAAGATGGACATGCACATCAACGAAACCGGGAAAAATAACTGCGTTATGAACTTCAACACAAACAGTATCCGTAGGGCAGGAAACACGATCTCCGATAGAAACAATTCTGCCGTCTGAAACAAGAATATCTGCCAGACGGAGCGAGCCGTCTTTCCATACCTGGGCATGCTTGAAACAAATCCGCATAACTGACCTCCTGTGTTGTGGCGCTCGGTGCATTATAAAAGATCGCGCGGCGATTGTCAAGTTTTTTTTCGCTTTTCCGGCAGAATTCCGCAAAAGCCCTCTCAGCTGTTCTATATTGTTCCAAATTCACCATTCTAAAGCCCCCGCGCCGCTCGCCTGGGGCGCAGCAAAGCCGGTGCGCAAGCCTGTTCCTTAACGCACAGGCGTACGCACCGGCAGTCGCTTATTCTTATTTAAAGAGCGGCAGTACAGACTCTACCGCCACGCCGAGATACTGGCTGATGGTATCAACGACCAGCCAATGATCTTCCTGCTGCTCCATGCCAGAAACGGCAATGGCACCAATGAAGCCGCGGCCTTTGAGGTTAATCGGGAAGCAGCCGCCTACACCTGCGAACTTTGCAGGTTCCAGACCGGAATCGGCAAACGTATCGCCGCTGGCTGCCATCTCCAGGCCGACCAGATACGAACTCTGCCGGAACATGTTGGCTGTGCGGATCTTTCTGCCAAGTCAGCTGAGGTTGATGGGGCGATCGACTGTATCGCGTAATAGAACAGCTGCTCGTCGCCAAGGGAGATCGAATCGACCACGTCATGGCCGAGCTTTTCCGCGCCCTGCTTGATTTTCGTGCCGATCTGGTATGCATCCTCATTCATGAACTTCTCGAAGACCAGCGCCTGCTCCTGCGCGTGGATAACTTTCATCAGCTTTTTTCCGAGTGCCCAATTTGCACTTGCAATTCGCATAAACTGCTTAATTAAGGAATAGTATAATACTGATATTCAATTAAAAACTTTCATTCATGGAATTGAAGTTTTTAATATGAAGATCACTATGAGATGGGAGCGGTTACGCCAAAGGCGGAACCTTTCTGATGAAAGAATTTAATCAGAAAATAGTATAAAACGCCAGTCCTCCTGTTTTGAGAACTACAAGAAAGCCTCCGTTTTTGGTATAATAGAAGAAACGGAGGTGTTCTGTATGGAAGAATGGAGAAGAGACGGACGGAAAGAAGTTGTAATGGTAGACCTGGAGGCTCTGGTGCCGAAAGAGCATCTGCTGCGGAAGATAGAAAAGGTCATGGATTATGAGTGGCTGTATCTATAATATGCTTCAGAGCTGATGCTTTGGTATTGGAATGGTTTTTACTGTATGTGATATTTCTGAATGCTGCATTGGACTGAATATGCAGGATAAACATGGGGCTTGTCAAATCCGCAGCTGCCTCTGATAGTCCGCCAGTTCCATCTCACCGTTCTCTGCCTTCTGCCGCAGTTCTACAGCATACCGCGACCACTGCTCAAACTGAGCGGTGGTCATTTTCTTTTTCAGGTAGCGGGCATAGTGCGTTTTGTATGCGCGATTGTACGCGAGCCAGATAGGATCATTTTTGCATTTATCGTCATACCGTTTGCGGGAACCGACATCGCGGCAGGTTTTGCTGGGCTCGTTTTTCAGCGGGCGATTGCAATAGCTGGAATACTTTCCGGCGGTGAGTAAAAACCACCGGTGGCAGTTCTCACATTTCCGGGGCAGATAATTTTGATTTAAACCACGGAAGAAATCCGTATAGAGAAATGCGCCGAGACTGTCAAAGAAAGCTGTTTCGCAGAGCCGCTCAACGCCGTCTTTCCAGCGGATAATCTCGTAACGCATTTGCGCTGCACCTGCAGTCTGCAAACGCGCACTGCGATTGCCGCTGCTGCGCAGATACTGCATCAGGCAGGATGCGATTTCAGCTTCACTCAAAAACCGACGCTTCGCGTGCAGATAATCCTCCAAAAGCTCTGCATAAGTAGTCTGCACGCGCAGTACGTCCTGAACGAATGTGATATAGCTGTCAAACAGCGTGGCTGTTGCATGGTTGCAGTCGCGAAGAACCAGTAAAATTTCTGCCTCGTCAGACGCGGCGAGTTCCGGTTCTGGGAAAAAGTGCTGATGATAGAATGTGGCATGTCCGTCCTCATCTGTCACGGAAAACCCAACCTCATCTGCATAATCGCTGCTGTAGTAATCCACGTCCGGCTCCAGCCCAATATTGCTGTCCCAAAGTGAAAACCGATTCAGACAATCCATGAGCTGCGGCGCATCAAAGCTATGGTCATCCCGATACAGCGGAATCCGTTTCGCAAGCCGCCCAATTTTGAAAAGCAGGTTCTGTGCCTGCTGCACATAACGGTCATAGTTCTCGTTGAACTCGATATCCAGCTCCTCTGGAAGCTGAATTTTCTGACGCAGGAATTTCAGCTCTTCTAAAATCGCACGAAGATCTCCTGTGCGTAGATTCAGACAGGCGGTCAAGATCTCGTTGCTCTGGAAATAGTGTTTGCCGGTCAAAACCTCTGTGCCGTAAAAACACACGCTGCAAGCGAACATAAATGATCAAAACCTTTCGGAAATCGAAGTTGCAAATCGCAAAATAGAGAATATCAATATTTTTATAACACATCTATTTACAAAATGCAAGCGGATCTGCTAAAGTTCAAAATAGAGGATAGAAAAACGATGAAGCGACATCGAATACGAAAGGAAGAAATACAGATGAAAGAATCAAACTACAAGAGCTACGACGAACTACCGCTGTTCCTGAACGCAGCGACCGTGGCAAAGGTGCTGGGCATTGCGCCGTCCAGCAGCTACGAACTGATGCACGAAAAAGATTTCCCCGCGCTGCGAATCGGGAATCGGGTCGTCGTGCCGAAGGAAGCGTTCATCCGGTGGGTGGAGCAGCACACTGGAGTGGCAGAGTGAAGCGCAGTCTCTGGCCGACACGCGATCCGGTCAAGGACTACTTCCCGCTACCGAAGGAGATTTTCTCGCTGGGTCTGAGCGCAGCAGAAATCGCGATCTACGCCTACCTGCTGTTCTGTGAGGATCGCCAAACATTCCAATGCTGGTCAAGCTATCGGAAAATCGGCGAAGCAGTTGGACTGAGTCCGAACACGATTCGAAAGTATATCCGCTCACTCGAAGAACACGGCCTGCTCATCACGGAACCGACGTTGGTCACAACGAAAGATGGAAAAGCGCGCAATGGCAACCTGCTATTCACAATCCAACCGATTCAGGCGGCACTCCAGCAGGACTATGACCGGCAGCTGCAGAAGCTTACCGAGGACGCAGCAAGGAGAAGATATGCCGATTTTATTGAAAACACAGGTTGATCGCACAGCCAAAACGCCAGTCACAGCCCGTCGCGCCCGTGGCGGCGGTTTGTGCGGCTTTCGCCGCCCAGCCGAGCGTGTACCCGCCGGAAGCCCGAAGACCGGACGTTGCACCGCCGTGCGGGAGCGTTGCGGAAATGGCAAACGCAGAAGAAGGACGCCTGCAGGCGGCTTTCGGCAGAGGGAGAAGCCGCAAGCGGCGAAGCAGGAGAAAGGCCTGACGCTTTTCTGCGTCCGGCCGTCCACTTCTGCCCGCAGTGCGGGCTGTTTCGGGGGATGAAAATGGCGCTTTTCTGCGGCTGTCAAAAATGGAATGACGCTGTTATTTCCCAAAAGCCGCGAAGCACCAGTAAAATCAAGGACAATTTTGACGCTATTACGATTTCAGGAGGTTTTGGACATGAAAACAGAAGAACGAAGCCGTCATACAGTTTGGATGGAAGATGCCGTATGGCAGCGGGTTCAGGAACACTACAAAAGCGACGGATGCAGCACGCAGAACGAATTCGTAGCAAAAGCAATTCTATTTTACTGCGGCTATTTGCAGAGCGAATATGCCGGAGACTTTCTGCCGAAGATTCTCGGAGAAACGCTCGAAGCCATCCTCAGTATGTTCGGAGATCGAATCGGCAAACTGCTTTTGAAGCAGGCGGTCGAGCAGAATATTTGCAATCATATCATTGCATCAGATACGGATATTGACGCGGCAACATACCAGAAAATGCGTGGCATGAGCTATCAGGAGGTGCTGCGGACAAACGGACAAATCTCGTTCCCAGAGGTTCTGCGTCAGCAGAAACGACTCTGAGTTTACAGAGAAAAACAGCTTGCAAGCCGAAAAACTTGCAAGCTGCCTTCTAAAAAATCTACGCTTTACTGCACCCGGTATCCAGACAAGATTAAGCTGACAATCACCTGCCAGAAATCGTGTTCCTCTGCACTGTAATATCGGCTGTTTGGAATTTTGTGAAAAGGCACGATGCGGTTTTCTTCATCCAGCCAAGCCTCAAAAAATATCCGTTCCTCGTTGAACATACTCATTCTGGTGCGGAAATTGTAATACTCGTCAAAAGACCGTCTTCCTGTGTGTAGGAAAGGACATAGGGGATCAGCGCAAACTGCTGCTTTTCCTGACTTTGCTTGGATTCTTCTTTTCCAATCCTTGTGACCATTCCATCCAGCTGCTGTTCTAGATACCATTCCCATAGCTGATCAACGCTGTCGCCAACACGGATGCCTCGTTTTGTTTCGTGGGAATCATCCAGCAGCGTAACAGAAAACACGCTGTTCATTCCCTCAAATACGCGCAGTTCCAAGCTGCCGTCCGACCACACTTCTACCGGCACCCCATTCCAATCCTCTGTCTGGATCTTTGCAAACCGCTCCGGGATTTCGTCTTGGTTCAAATAGACCCACTTTTTCAGTGTTCCGTCGTCGCTTTTGATCGGCTGCGACACAAGATATTGTTCCGTATCGAGAATCAGTTCGGTATCCGATACATGAAATGCAAAAAACTGTTCCAGCCATGAAAGCGGGATATATAAAACTCCGTCCTGCTCCTGCGCTTTCTGCGGAAGCGTCATGTAGCTGACGCCATCCCGATCATACACCTGCAGCGTCTGCATATTGACGCTGCACAGGTGCGGCAGATCTTTTCCGTAATCCGCTTCGATATGATACTGGCAAGCCATATTCAGCACATCATTTTGAATGTCCCATGCGATACCAACCAAATCAAAAGTTTCCTGCAAAGGAAAGAGAACTTCCGACCGCAATGTATCAACCGTTACAGTGTCCGCAGAAGGAACGATGATTGGGTTCTGCATAGACACTTTCTGCCCGCACACCGTTACATTTGACCCGTCATTAAGATCAACAGCAAAGGTGAAATCCTGCGGAAGCATTCGGACGTTGGAGCAGATTTCATTCCAATTGGGTGTAGGAGTATTTTCCGCGGCGATTTCAGTAATCGCAATCGGTTTTGAGATATCAATGACAACGCTGTCCGGCAGGTCACTTTGAACGGCCAGCTCTCCAATGTTATCCGGAATGTCCCCGCCCTCATGCGTGATGATTTCCGCGGTATTCCCGACGACGGCATACCGAACGTCCCCGACCCAAACAAGACGGATGGGATTCTCCGGTGATGACAGGCTGTGTAAACGCTGGAACTTCTCTGTGGTAGGAGAAAATTGATGGAGTATTTCGCCGTCTGGTTTATATATGCTCAAGATTCTCCAGAACTCACCATTGCAGAGAACAGGAAAACTGTAAAAATCAGTATTGTCGGGGCGAAGATGCGTATGGTACGGAGTCCCAAGCACATATTCTCCCGCGTCGCCCTCGAACACGGAAACCCACTGCGACAGATTCTCCGAGAAAATAACCTTTGCTTCTTCGCAGATCTCATCCGGCGTTTCTTCTGTCATGAGATAACAGCCACCTTCTACAGCGGAACCACGATCGCTGCAATCGACCAGCGGAACAGAATTTGTAGATTTGCTTTTGCCGCAGGCGGTCAGGCTCAGGACGAGAAGCGCTGCGATCACGATATAGAATCCTTTTTTCATAGACACCTCGCGGTCTGTTTCATCCAGCCATACTCCGAATGACCTAATATGTAAGACTCCATCCAATTCTATGCAAATGCTAGTATTCCGCAGATTCAGCTAAGAAAAGATTGAGCCTGTTTTCTATCATCCTAGCCGCCTCGTCAACTTGACGGTTTCCCTCAAAGCAGGCGGATATCTCCTCCGAGAAGATATCGGTTATGTCCGGCGAAGCACGGACCCATTCCGTTTCGTCCAATAATTCATCGAAGCATTCGGCATCGGCTTCTGTGATCTCTTTGTTCTCAAGCCTTTCGTCGATCCGCTCCTGAAGCACGCGGCTGTTTACGGGCATTCCGCCCCGAACGCTCCGCTGCTGCTCCGGCGATAAGCAGAAGCGGATAAATTCCCACGCTTCGTCAACATTTTTTGAGCCGGATATGATGCTGAACGCCGTTCCAAACGAAAAATACGAACCGGCGGGCATATTTTCCAGCGTCGGATAACCGGTATATACATAGCCCTCTGCCGGAGGCTCGCCCGGGTCTCCGATGAACGTCGGTATCAACAAGGCAAGATCGGAATCTATATCCTGTGATTGCTGAACAACCCATCCGTCCATCCAGAATTTCAGATACTCCTCAAATTCACTTTTCTGAAATTGGACTTCTTCCTTTGACCGGTCCACAAAGAAGATGCCTGACACGCTGGACACCTTTGACGCAATGTTTCTCGCCTTCAGTTTCCACTCCTCCGGGAATATTGGGCGCGCATGATCATTGAGCGCCTGATTCGCATCCTCAAGAGAAATTCCGTGCCCGTCAAAGTACTGCTGAAGTCCCATGCACGTCCCAATGCTGAACGAATAAGGAATTTGCATCAGCGCGCCATTGACTGTCATGGCATCCAGCAGCTCCGGAACGACTTCATTTTCTGTATTTTTCAGCGTCTCTTCGACCCTTGGCATGAAATCTACGAACAGGCTTTTGGCTGCCATTGCCGAATTGTCCATTTCCAGCAGGTAGAGATCGCAGTACTTTCCGGCCATCAATTCCGTTTGCATAAGCTCCAGGCTATCATAAATGACAAGGCGAATTTGAAATTGCTCTTGCTGCGCATTGAACGCATTCACAGTCGGGAGGATCGCATCGTTCTTCCACACGCCCAATGTGACTGCTTTCGGCTCATCAGCGCCTTCGTCAGGGGAATGCGAAGAACAGCCGCTCAGCAGGAGGAGGCTCAATGCAAGCAGTATGAATGCGGAAAGCAGACAGGACCTTTTCATTTGTGTTTCCTCCCATAAAAGCCCATTTCAGCCGGTTTTCAGTCCCATGTGAAATCGAATCCTTCTCCGTTTTTCTGGACGTTCCCAACATAATCCGCTTCCATATCGTTGAGCTTTCTTGCATCGATGGATTTTTCGGACGAATTGGGCGTTTTTAAGCTCAGGATAATTGCCAGCATCAGCAGTGCGCCGCAAAGTACAGCAGCCGCATATTTCCACCATGTTTGTGAACGGTGTTTTTGGGGAATTACAGGTTCGACCGGCACGGCTTCCGGCTCATCAGAAACTGCCTCTACGACAGATTCCTCTGCATTCAAAAGCTGGTCGATGGACACGCCGTAAAGCGCCCCCAGTGCAAGCAGCTTTTCCGTGGACGGCTTCGACTGTCCGCTTTCCCAACGCGAAACCGCTTGCCGGGAAACGTTCAGCTTTGCGGCAACGTCAGCCTGTGTTAGCCCCGCAGCCTTTCGCGCCTGTGTCAGTTTTTCACAAAGTGTCATATCTTTCTCTCCTGATTTTATGGGATACCGCGATTTTTGTAAACCAAAAATCGGTTGCTTTTGCGCAAATATTGATTGCTTTGCAGATTTTTTGATAGTCCAAGCAAAATTCAATTTACATAATACCATTATAAAGCAGACAGGAAAGATGTCAAGGATGAAGATGGAAGCTGGACTGCGCAAAAACTGCGCCGCAGTAAACAAAGAATAAGGATTTTCGATGTGTGCAGAACCGGATAAAAATATTCCGATCTTGCGAAAAAATCAGTAGACTTTGTGCCTGTTCTGTGGTAGTTGTTTGTGCTACCAAAACGAAGGAGGCACAGACATGGCAAAGAAACGAGCGAACGGGGAAGGCAACATCCGAAAACGAAAGGACGGGCGCTGGGAAGGGCGCTACACTGCCGGATACGACGAAAAGACGGGAAAACGACTGATTAAGAACGTCCTTGGCAAGACGCAGGCAGAGGTAAAAGAAAAGTTGGCGAAAGCAGTCGCGGAAGCGGAAAGCGTCGATGTGCGGAGAGCAGACGAGTACACGCTCGGCACATGGCTGCAAACGTGGTATGAGCTATACGCAAAGCCACACCTGCGATTCTCGACTGCCGAATACTACCGGCGCGGCATCGAATTGCATATCACGCCGCGCATCGGAGATATTCCGCTGAAAAAGCTGACCGGGCGCGATCTGCAATGGCTTTACAAAGACCTACAAGAGCATGGGCGGCTTCGCGAAGCGCAGAAAGGGAAACAGCCAGGGCTGAGCGATTCGACGATTCGCGGCATTCACACGATGCTGCACAATGCACTCGCCCGCGCGGTCAAAGAGCGCCTGATCCTCAGAAACCCGGCAAATGACTGCATTCCGCCCAAAATCCCAAAGCACGAAATGAAGATCCTGCCGCCGGAGCAGATCAAGTCCTATTTGACAGCCGCCGACCAGCGCGGCGTCCTGCCCATGTTCTATCTGGAGCTCATCAGCGGTCTGCGCAAAGGTGAACTGGTTGCGCTGCAATGGTCGGACTTGGACATCGAAAATAAGACAATCTCCGTCAGCAAGCAGGCAGGGCGAAACAACGCAGGCGAACCGGACATCACCCGCCCAAAAACGGAAAACTCTATCCGCAAAATCTCCATTCCGCAGGATGCCGTCGATCTGCTGGTCGCAGAACACCAAAAGCATCCCGGCAGCCCATGGATGTTCCCATCCCCGAAAACGGGCGAGATGTACCATCCGGATTCGGTGGTCAACATCCACAAGAAAATCCTGAAGGACGCGGGAATGGAACACCTGAGATTTCACGACTTGAGACACACATTCGCAACGTTGGCGCTCCAGAACGGCATAGACGTGAAAACTGTGTCCAGTATGCTCGGCCATTTCGACGCTGGATTTACCCTTCGCACCTACACCCACGTCACGCGCCAGATGCAGGAGAGCGCGGCAGAAAAGATGGGGAATTTCATGGCGCGGGTCATGTGAAGAAAGCCGCACCGAAGAAGGATTTATTTCTCCGGCGCGGTATCGTTTAATGGACAGTCACAGCGCCGTTTGAAAGGATGCACATGCCGGCACTCAGGTTTTCGAGAAAGAAACAGTATTCCCCGTCCGCTTCAATCTCAAACGTGTACAGAAAACCGTCTGCGGAAACGGTGGTTTCTCCAGCATATTCCCCGTCTTTGAAGCTTCCGAAGCCGAGGCTGCAAAGCTTTTCGGTATCAAAAGAAAGCGTCACGGTGTCGCCTGCCTGCAAGGAAAAGCCGCCGGAAGCTTCCGGATACAGTAAAACCATCTGCGCGTTTTCAAATCCGAACCCGGCAAAATTCCCGTCCGCATCCACGGCAAGCTCCGTCACAGCGTTCGGAAGGACCGGCATCGTTGACAGATCGACAAGAGCAGTGCTTTCGCAGACGGCCCGGTCGTGCTCCGCGCGAAGCCGCGTCTGATAAGCGGCGTCTTCCTCCGCGGAGAGAACCAGCGCTTCGCTGCCGTCGCTGTTAAAATAGTGAACCGTTCCGTCGGCGTCAATTTGTTTTCTGGCATAGACGATTGAAGATTCTTCAACCAACTGGTCCTTTTCGGCTTGACTCATTCGTTCGGTAATAACGAAGCCGCGCGACTTTTGAAGCGCAACAGCAGCGGCTGTCAGTGACAGCGCCAGCAGCACGGCCAGCGCGACCGCCAAACGCGGCAAGTGCTTTTTTGTTTTCATGATAGAAGCCTCCTGTTTTTCCCGGTGGGAGGCGATCTGCGCGCGGATGCGCGTTCGGCTACCGTCCGGCAGGCGAACAGAATCTGCAATACGCTTAAAATTTTGTTCCATGTCAATCCCTCCCGAGTTGTTCGTCCAACATTTTTCGCGCCCTGTGCAGGCGCATGGAAACGGCAGAAGTAGTGATATGCAGGAATCCGGCGATTTCGGAAAGGGCGTACCCCTCCATGCAGTGCAGGACGATCACTACGCGATATTTCTCCGGCAGCTCCATCACGGCGCGGTAGAGCGTACGATCCGCCGGCTCTGCCGGCAGGATCAGATCGTCTAATGCATCCGGAACAAAACGTTTTGCTGCTGCAAGCTGGTTTTTACAGTAGTTTACCGTCAGCTTTGTCAAAAATGCCCGCTCCCGACCGGGATAGACGCTCAGTTTCTGCTCCATCAGCTTGCAGAAAACCGCCTGCACCGCATCCTCCGCGTCATGCGGCGAACGCAGATACCCGAGCGCCACACGATAGACACTGTCGGCATATGTGTCATAGAGCGCCAGCACCTGTTCTCGTTTCATCTGTCTGTTTCTCCATTTCTTTGAGGCCTCATAGATATAACAATTCAGGAGCTCAAAACAGCACATTGTTTCAAAAAATTTTTGGATATGTCAAATATAACGTACATTTGAGCAAACAGCAACCGCTTGCAGCAGGAAAAAGTTTACCTGAAAACACAGAGCAGCGGAAAGGATAAGACAAACATCCTCTCCGCCGCTCTTTGGACATTTCGCCGTGTGGGTCACGGTGTGGGTCAGGCAAATTCGCCGCCTGAAAATTCGAACAAATAAAAGAGAAAACCGGCGAAAATCTCTCGATTTTCACCGGTTCCTGGAGCTAGTGGCCGGACTTGAACCGGCGACCTGCTGATTACGAATCAGCTGCTCTACCGACTGAGCCACACTAGCATCCCGATTGCCTGAATAATATAGCACGTTTTTCCCGCCGCGTCAATCCCTTTTTCGCAGGATATTTATTTTTTGTGCATGTCTTCACAATATGAACAAATGTCCACGGCTATTTTCTACGTTGCAGTGTAGCAATTTAAATTGATTGAGAAGTTATTTTATGGTATAGTAACTCCTGTACTTTTATATTCTGAAAGGGGAGAGAGGGCGCCGCGAGGCGTCCGGAAAGGAGAACTATGGAAGCTATCATCAATTTCTTTACGGGGACTTTGAACACGGTCGCATGGCTGTACATTTTCCTGCCATGTACCATTGTCGGCGGTCTGTATCTGACCATCCGCAATCGCGGAATCCAGTTCACGCGGTTCGGCTATGCGATGAAAAACACGGTCGGCAAGATGTTCCAGAAGCAGGAGGCAGGCGCTGGCGCGGTCACGCCGCTGCAGGCTGTCACAACGGCCCTGGCTGCGACGGTCGGCACCGGCAATATCGTCGGCACCTCGCAGGCCATCGCCCTCGGCGGCTACGGTGCAGTGTTCTGGCTGTGGCTGGCGGCGCTGCTCGGCATGATGATCAAGTATTCCGAGGTCACGCTGTCCATCCAATACCGCGAGCGCGACGCAAAGGGTGACTGGGTCGGCGGCCCGATGTACTACGTCAAAAACGGTCTCAGCAAGCACTGGCAGTGGGTCGGCATTCTGTTTTGCGTTTTCGCAGCCATCGCTTCCTTCGGCATCGGCAATATGTCGCAGGTCAACTCCATCGTCGGTTCCCTGAACGACGCCATCGACGCCTTCATCCCGGCTGCGGAAGGGGAGCGGAAGCTGCTGAACTTCGTGTTCGGCGTTGCGATCGCCGCGCTGATCGGCGTGATCCTCTTCGGCGGCATCAAGCGCATCGGCGCCGTGGCGGAAAAGCTCGTCCCGGTCATGAGCATCTTGTACATTATTTTTGCTCTGGTCGTGATTTTTGGCCATGCCAGCAATATCGGCCCGGCCTTCGGCAAGATCTTTGCCACAGCCTTTACGCCCAAGGCGCTCGGTGGCGCGGCCAGTGGTATTGCGCTCAAGCAGACCATTGTCTGGGGCCTGCGCAGAAGCGCCTTCTCCAACGAAGCGGGCCTTGGCTCCGCAGCCATCGCCCATGCGGCGGCTGACACCAAGAGCCCCGTCCAGCAGGGCCTGTACGGCATTTTTGAGGTCTTTGCCGATACCATCGTCATCTGCACCCTGACGGCCCTGACCATCATCTGCAGCGGCGTGGATATCACCTTCGGCCACAAGGTCGGCTCCGAGCTGATCACAGCCGCATTTGCCACCATGTTCGGCCAGAAATTCGCTTCCGTCTTCGTCGCACTGGCCCTGATGCTCTTCGCGTTCACGACGATCCTCGGCTGGTCGCTCTACGGCAGCCGCTGTGTGCAGTATCTGTTTGGCCTCAAGGTTTCAAAGATTTATCAGGTCCTGTTCATCATCGTCGTTGTGGTCGGCGCGGTCGCGTCGCTCGACGTGGTGTGGGACATTGCCGACACGTTCAACGGCCTCATGGCGATCCCGAACTTTATCGCCCTGTTCGCCCTGTCCGGCGTTGTGGCGAAGCTGACGAAGGAGTATTTCTTCGATAAAAACAAGCTGGCAAAATAAAAACGAACGCCCGCAGGCCGGTCAAACCGGTCTGCGGGACATGAATGCGAAAGGGGAGAAGCGGTATGCAACAGCTCCAGATCGGACGGGTCTACCGCCATTTCAAGGGCGATTATTATCTTGTGGAGGCGCTTGCCAAGGATTCTGAGACAGGCGAGGCCTGCGTGATTTACCGGAAGCTCTACGGCGACGGCGGTCTGTGGGTCCGTCCGCTCGAAATGTTTTTGAGCAAGGTCGACCGGGAGAAATATCCCGATGCGGAACAGGAATACCGCTTCGCGCTTCAGGACATCCCAAGCGCCGCCGGACATGAATAAAAACCGCGTCCGCCCCTACGCTGGCCTTGGAAAGCCTGCGCAAAATAGGAAAACAGCAGTTCTTTGACAGACCGAACGGCCCGGCGGAGCTTACTCCGCCAGGCCGTATTTTGTTTTGACCCTGTCCAGCTTTTCCAGCATCGGCTCCGCGCCAAGCCACAGGAAGATGAATGTGGCAACAGCTCGCACCAGATCGACCGGAAGGCCGGTGACGTAATAGCTCAAGATAATTTTCCAGTTGATCGTGTTCGACCACATGAGCGCAGACGCTGGATTCATAATGCCGCCGTAGATGATCGTGGACGCGATCACGCCGAAGATACAAAGGCTCAGCTGCCCGCGCCGCAGAACGCCCTTGCGGTACAAAACTCCCGCCAGCCAGCCGATTGACCCCATCGCGAACATCTGCCACGGTGTCCACGGGCCTTGGGAAAACAGCATATTCGAAACCAGCATGGTCATCGCGCCGACTAAGAATCCCGTTTCGCCGCCAAAGGCCACGCCCGCCAGGATCGTCATTGCCACGACCGGTTTGAATTCCGGCAGCATGAAGAACGCGGCGCGGCCTGCCACATTCAGTGCAACGAGCACGGCAATCAGCACCAGCTCCCGTGCCTGCGGCTTTCGCCCCTCGAAGATGAGGAAGAACGGCAGCATACATTCGAGCAGAATGAGCAGCGAAATGAAATAATACCGTTTCCCGCCGAAGCAGTACACACCGATGAACAGTGTCAGCGGAATGAGCAGGAGGATCAAAGCCGTCGCAAAAATCGTGCGGTTCCTCAGCTTCCGCTTTTCCACGGGCGTCTGGATGAGATAATCCGGGCGGTCGGCTTTTCGGCCAATGGACAGCGCAAACACGAGCAGCGAGAGAAGCAGAATGCCGTAGAGCCTCATCTGGCTGCCCGCAAGACCTGTCAGTCCGCCTGCGTCCACAAGCTTTGTCAGATCGGTCACGCCGATAGCCTGGATCATCAGCACCAGCGACACGATACCGGATACGGCGGCAAGCGCCTTGCGCCAGACCGGGAGCTTTTTCAGAACCTGCGCTTCCTTCTCCGGTGCAGGCGGAATACGCTGATATTCCGGCAGCGCCGGTTCCGGCGCGACCGCTCCGCCGCAGGCCGCGATCACATCCTCCGGCGTGACTGCTTCCGGCAGCACATCGCGCGCAATGCGGTTCGCGGAGGTCGTGTAGAAGCTGTTGCCGCTGAAAAACGTGCGCGGCGCAGCCTCGGTGACGATATTGCCGTCAAAAAACAGGGCGCAGCGTTCGGCATACTTCGCGCAGAATTCGATATCATGGCTGACCATCAGAATCGCCACGCCGGACGCTCGCAGCGTCCGCAGAATCTGCCCAAACGTCTGCTTGAACTCCGCATCAAGTCCCTTCGTCGGTTCGTCAAGGAGCAGAATGTCGGGATTCAATAAAAGGATCTTCGCCAGCGCCGCGCGCTGCTGTTCGCCGCCCGAAAGATCGTAGGGATGGCGGTCAAGCAGCTCCGCCAGCTTGCAGAGCGAAACGACCTGTGTGAGACGCTCAGGTTTCCGTTCGGATTTTGGTATGATCTCCAATAAGTCCTCGCGCACCGTGGCTTTTACAAACAGCGTCTGCGGATTCTGCGGCAGCATTCCGACGCTGCCGGTGATGTTCAGTTCCCCGCGATACGGCTTTTTCAGACTTGCCAGCAGCTTGAGCGTGGTGGTCTTGCCCGTGCCGTTGCCGCCGAGCAGGGCCAGAAATTCACCTTTGTGCAGTTCCAAGGATAAACCCTTGACCACATCGGGCAAGTCCTTATCGTATTTGAACCAGATTTCCCGCGCCGAGACAACGGTTTCCGTGTCCGGCGCGTTTTTATTTTCTTCCGGAATCGGCTTCAACTCGTGCGTTTTTGCATATTCCAGCAGCCAGTTTCGCCCGTCACAGACAGAAATGGGGCAAACTGCCTTGGAATCCGTCGCCGCCCATATCCGCATGGCGGCCGGTATGGCCAAAAACATCGCGTTCCCGCTGGATTTTAATTCCGCGCCCACCTCGGCAGGCGTTCCGCTGCAAAGCAGTCTGCCGCCGTCCATGACCGCCACGCGCGACGCGAAGGAAAACGCTTCTTCCAAGCGATGCTCGGTCAGAATAATCGTCGTGCCAAGCTCCCGGTTGATCTTGCCGAGCGTTGCCAAAAAGTCCGACGCTGCAATCGGGTCAAGCTGACTTGTTGGCTCGTCGAGAATCAGCACCTTCGGCTGAAGCACCATCACAGACGCAAGATTCAGAAGCTGCTTCTGTCCGCCGGACAGTTCTGTAACAGACTTATAAAACCATGTCTGGATGCCGAAAAATGACGCCATTTCCGCCACTCTGCGGCGGATCGTCGGTGTGTCATAGCCGAGCGATTCCAACCCGAACGCCAGCTCGTGCCAGACCTTATCCGTGACGATCTGATTCTCCGGGCTTTGCTGCACAAAGCCGATTTTTTCAGCCTGTTCGCGCTGGGAAAGTTCATCAAGATTCTTTCCGTCAAACAGGATTTGACCGCTCCTTCGTCCGTGCGGCGCAAGGAGGGTTTTTAACTGCCGCAGCAGCGTCGATTTCCCGCAACCGGACGGACCGCAGACCACCAGAAATTCTCCCGGCCGGACGGACAGCGAGAAATCGGAGATCGCATTCTTTGCCTGTTCTGGATACGCAAAATTCAGATGTTTGATTGCAAAGAGTTCCACAGCCTGTCCTCCCTTCGGTCGAGTATCACCGGCGTCAGCACCAGCGCAAAATAGACGAGCATAAAACTGACCGTCATCGGCGTCCATGCGGCGGCCTTCACCGTCGGATAATACCGGAAATACGTTCCGCCCGCCATCCAGCCGGAAATGAGATACGCCCCGCAGAAAACCAGCCACGCAAGCGCGGCCTTGTCCCGGTCGTCAAAACGATAGATCGAAAATGCCGTGCGCCCCGGCAGGCCATAGCCGCGTGAGCGCATGGAGTCCGCCGTTTCAATGGCATTTTCGAGCGACCATGTGACCATGATTGAGAAGATTTTGACAGCGTTCCCAACGCGGCGGAATACGCTTCCGTTTTTCGTATCGCGTCCGATACAAGCCTGCGCCTCCGAAACCGTCTGCATCTGCGCCCTGAACTTCGGAATGAACCGCAGGGCCATGGACAAAACAAGCGACAGCGCCGGAATCACGCGTCCAAATAAATACACAAACTTGTCCGAAGTCATAACCTCGTTGTAGCTGGAAAACCACAATACGACGCTTGCCAGCATGACCGCTGCCGACGCACCATAGAGCATGGATTCGAGCGTCAGCGGATTCCCGGAGGGCAGATACGTCAGAATCGTCGCGCCCTCATGGTTAAACGCCGGGTTCAGAAGCGCGGCAAGCGCCGCCATAGGGAGAAGCCCCATGACGGCAAACCGCACCGCTTTCCGGCCTTTCAGATGAATATCGTAGGCCAGCGCCCCCGTCAGCGAAACCGCCAGATAGACCGGGTGCATCAGGCACATCGAAAACAGCAGCACCAGTGCGTAATATAGAAAATTGATCACGGGATGATATCCCGAAAAAGCGTCTTTGTTTCTCATTCGCCCTCTGTCCAGCCGCCGCTGCCGACGTCCCTGCCCAGCTCACAAGTATAAACCCACGTGACCGTGTCTCCGTCCTGCAGCGCATACTGGCTGCATCCGTAATTCGGGAACCAGCCGTTCACCGCGTACATCCAGCCGGATTCCGCCCCGCAGTCAAATTCATAGAGGTTCCCGATGCCCTCAATGTAAGCCGAGCCGTAAACCGGCGTCGTGGAAAATTCCAGATGAAGTTTATTCTCCCGGCAGACCTGCTGCAAAACGTCAAAAGCGCTCTGGCCCTCCTGAAAGCTGACCTCTACAGACTCCAGCAGCCAGCCGTCCTCCGGCACCAGCTCCCGCTTTTCCTCGCTGCAAAGCTCCATGTGCTCCAGAATCGATGCACAGGAAATGGAGACGGTGCAGTGATAGCTCGGCCCGGCCTGCGGCGCTCCGCACCCGGTCAGCAGCGCAGCCGTCAGCACCAGCGCCAGCACCACCCAGACGGCGGCCTTTTTATTTGTTTTCCAGACGTTCACGCAATTCAACTCCATATGTGTTGTATCATTTCAAGTATATCTGAAAACCGGTAATCTGTCCAGTGGCGCAATAGCTGCTGCCGGTCTGGTTTACCGGCTTTCAGATATGCTCTGAAATACAGCACGCAGGGCTGCCCCCCTAAAAAGGGGGGCAGTCCTGTGCTGCAAATTGGGATTATGAGGTCAGTTCAGTACATTTTTCACGAACCGGTGGAGGATCGCGGCGACCTGTGCTCTGGTCGCGTCGCCCTTCGGCATGAGCTTGCCGGAAGCACCGTTGATCAGGCTCTCCGAGACAGCCCAGCCGAGCGCCTCGCTGGCATAGGCGGAAACGCTGTCCGCGTCGGTGAAGCTGTTCAGCTTTGCGCTCGCATCGGTGTCCAGCTTCCTGTACTGCGCATAGCGGTACAGGATCGCGGCAAGCTGCTCGCGCGTGACCTTGGCGTCGGGGGAGAAGGAGGTGCTGTCCGTGCCGGTGACGATGCCGTTGGCGGCTGCCCAGATGACAGCCTTTTCGTAATACGCGCCGGAACGCACATCGGTAAAGCTGCTTCTGCCTGTGACGGTGGGTTCGCCCTCGAGGCGGTAGAGAACCGTGACGAGCATGGCGCGCGTCATGGACGCGTTCGGGCTGAAGCTTCTGCTGTCCGTGCCGGAGAACAGGCCGTTTTCGTATACGAACGCAACGTCGTCATAGAACCAGTCGGACGTGGAAACGTCGGTGAACGGAAGCTTGACCTCGGGCTTCGAAGCGGGCTTCTTATTGTCGACACCCGGAGTGATCGGCTCCGGAAGCGCGGCGGTATTGACCGTGACGGTGTAGACTGCGGTGGTCACGCCGTCCTCAGCGGTGACGGTGAAGCTCCAGATATTTCTGGTGTTTGTCAGAGCGCTGACAGTCGCGCGCGGATGCCTCGTGACGATCACGAAGCTGCCGGTCTTGACGACCGTGCCATAGGGAACCGTGACGGTGTAGCTGTTGTTCGCACCGGCCACAGCCTTGAAACCCGCAACGGTGATGCTGCTGACACCCGCGTCATTGGACTTCGGGGCTTCGGTGAACGAAACGGTGACGGTGTAGGCCTTGGAGGTCACGCCATCCTCAGCAGTGACAGTAAACGTCCAGGCATTGCCTTCATTCGTCAGAGCGCTGACAGTCGCGCCTGCGTCGCTAGTGACGATCACGAAGCTGCCCGCTGTAACGTCCGTGCCGTAGGGGAGGGTAACGGTGTAGGTGTTGTTCTCGCCGGCTGTGGCCTCAACGCCCGCAACGGTGATGCTGCTGACATTCGCGTCATTGGACTTCGGGGCCGCTGTGACCGTGACGGGGAGCCACGGGGAGAAAATGTTGGTGAACTCGTTGCCCATTGCGGACAGAACATAGCTGCCTGCGGCGGCAAACGAGAGCGTGACCTGCCCATTTTCGCCGATGACCTTGCCCTCGACCGGCGTGAGCGTGCCGTCTTCGCCGACTGTGCAGATCTGGATGTCCTCAGGATCGAGCGCCGCACCGTGCGTTACACGGTCCTCGGGCTTCAGACCGCCGCCGTAGGCGTACATATAGCCGTCCATACCGAGCGTGAAGTCGGTTCCGGCCTGAACCGTAAAGGTATCCAGACGGTTTCCGTCCGTATCCGTGAACCACGTATAGTAGTCCATGTACATACTGGTGTCCTGATAGAAGAAGAACTCAACGGTGCCGTTCTCCGCAACGGGGGTCTGGCTGATGGTATAGCCGGTGTAGCCGTACTGCGGGTTATATTCGCCATTTCTGTCGCAAGGGAACTCGCCGTTGACCGCGAAACTGAACGCGGAGGTTTTTTCTCCGTTGACCGTGGTGATCGTGCCGTTGCTGACGACGAGATAATCGCTCTTGCTGTCCTTCGTGAAGTCCTCACCGAAGGTGAGCTCGTGGTACTTCACGAGCACGTCCAGCGCGGAAACGCCGTCTGTGACATCATCAGCGTAGCCATAGCGTTCGGCGAGATCGCTGGAGACTTCCACGCGGGTCGGAACCATGATAAACATATTTTCTGCCTGCATGGAAATGGTTGCGTGGATCGTCTTGGCCTCTTTCACCGTGACCGTGACGGAGTAGGTCACGGCAGTGCCGTCCTCAGCGGTCACAGTAAACGTCCAGACGCCGTCCTCACCCTTGGCCGGGCCGGTAAGCGTGGCCTTGCTGTCGGAAAGTGTGATCTCGAAGCTGTCTGCCGTGACCTCCGTGCCTGCCGGAAGCGTTACGGAGAAGCTGTTTTCAGCCGTACCGGCTGCTGCCTCAACGCCTGCGACCTTGACGGACGCAACACCCGCGTCAGAGGACTGAGCTGTGCCGAACACCACGTTGATGGTGTAAGTGCGCTTGCCGTCGCTCGTTTCATTCATGGTGGGCCAGCTGTCGTCTGCACAGACGACGGTGATGACGCTGCCATTTGCGATGGGGATCAGGGACGTGCGGGAATATTCGCGGCCCGTAGCCTGCGTGCCGAGATAGGCGCGGACCTGATAGTTCTTGTTTGCCGCCGTCGGTGTGACGAGCAGCGAGGTCGTGCCTTCCGGCACAGTCAGGGTGTAGGTGAAGGTGTCGCCGCTGAACTTGGGCGCCAGCTTACCGGTGCTGAATGTGAGCGCTTTGAGGCGGGTGTCGGAATTGTTCCAGCTGCCGCCAAGATCCTCAACGGTACGGGTGTACATGATGCGGATCTCGTCGCCCGCGCAGAGCGTGCCCTTTGCAACGGTAAATTCACCAAAGCCAAAGTTTGTGAACCAGTCGTTGAGTGTGCCCATCCAGCCGGACATGGTACCGCCGTCAAACGCCTTCAAGTTGTCAATGGAGGAGATGTAGTTGCTTTCCGCGCCGACGACGGTGTGGCCATCCAGTGCTTCCACAACGCAGCCCATCATGGTCGATTCGCCAGTCAGCTCGATCCAGGTGTCGGCCAGCGTGCCTTCCCAGACAGCGCCCTCCGCCTTCGGGAAAGTGGTGTTCTCCACGATCACGCGGGCCATGCCGGCCAGCGTCAGAACGCTGACATACGCCATATCCGAGCCGCCCTTGGAGGCGTCGTCCTTCACATAGGACAGCGTCAGTGTGTAGCTGCCGGCTCCGAGCTGCTTTTTGATGCTGCCGCTCTTCTCACCGCTGACAGCGTCGGCCAGCGTTTCCGTGCTGCCGCCGTCGGCTGCGAGCGTGATGGTCAGCTTGTCATAGCCGTTTTCCGAGGAAACGCCGTAGCCGAAGCGCAGAACGGTGGGTGCGCTCAGCGTAAAGGCAAACGAGGTCGTGGAACTTGTCTTGTCCTGCTCCTGGTTGCTGCTCTCAAAGCGGTCCAGATCGGCATTGTAGACCCAGGGGTAATTGCCGTTGTCGGAAACGCTGATAGAGGTGACAGTCTGCTCGGGGTAGGAGACGTGGCCGAGGCGGTCGTCGTCCCAGACCGTGTAGGTTTTGCCGCAGACGGCGCATTCGTAGGTCTTATAGCCGGTGAAGACCTGCTCGGTGCCGTCCTTGGGCGTATGGCCCTTGGCGGGAACGATGTCTTCCTTCGTTTCCGAGCAGCCGTCTCTGCGGCAGGTACGGACGATCTTGCCCGGCTGCGTGCAGGAAGGAGGCGTCAGGACGCAGTCAGTGCAGCCCTCCGTATCTTTGCAGAAATCATGTCCGAGCGGTGCGGTATACTCTGTGCGGTAGCTTGCACCGCAGTTTTTGCAGGTATAGCGGGTGTAGCCTTTCACCGTGCACAGTGCGGCAACAACCGTGCCCTCGCCGTTCGCCTCGTGGAAGGTCACATCGGTCTGCCATCTGAGTGCGGGATAGCCGCCGCAGACCGGGCCGAACGCGTCAGACAGGTCGGCGTCCTTGAGGTCAGCTTCATTCAGCGCTTCGGCGTTCGCGTCCGCGTTCAGCGTGTTCAGATAATAGCACTTGGAAATCTCGGAGGAAGCAGTGTCAACCGTGCCGAATACGGCGCTGCCCGCTTCGCCGGTGGAGTAGCAGCTGGAGATGGTGATTTTCCCCTGCACAGTGCCGCTCCAGTTCACATTGCCCTTGACCTCGCCTGCGATGCCGCCGGAGGCCGTGCCGGAGATCTTGCCGGTGTTGTAGCAGCTTGTAACAGTCATTTCGCTGCTGGTGCCGCCGATGATGCCGCCGGCCTTGCTGCCGGTCGCGGAAATTTCTGCGGTGTTATAGCAGCCGGTGATGGTCGAGCCGTTGCTGACTGTGCCGCCGATAATGCCGCCGGCGCTGCTGCCGCCGGTGACAGCGCCGAAGTTCGCGCAGTTCTCGATCACGGCGTTCTGATAGGTGTATCCCACAAGACCGCCGACGTTGTTGCCGGTAGAGGTGATGACTGCGTAGTTGAAGCAGTTCGCGATTTTCGGAGCAGTGCCGCTGGCATAGCCGGCGATCGCGCCTGCGCTGCCCTTGCCGGAAACTGCGCCGCGGATGGTCAGATCATGGATGTAGGAATTCGAGCCGATCTGCGCAAACAGGCCAGCCGTGGCGTTCAGGCCGGTGATCTCGAAGCTTGCGCCGTCAAGCACGACCTTCTTGCTGGAGGAGATGTTCAGCCATGCGTATTTGCCGAGGTTGATATCGGCCGTCAGAACGCCGGAAACGTCCGCGTCCTTGCTCTTCGCGACGAACCATGCCAGCTCCGCGCCGGTGCCGATCTGGTAAACGCCGTTTTCGTCGGTCTGCGGTTCGGTCTGCGTTTTGCCGTCCCATGCGCCCGCTGCGGTTGCCTGCAGGGTGATGGTGAATTCGTTGGAGCCTTCCTCCTTCATGGTGACGCTGCCAGTGGCGTATTCAACGCCAGCACCGGAAACGGTGTAGAAGTATTCCTCGGCATAAGCCTTGAACGTGCCGTCTTCCGCAACCGCAATGCCGTTGCCTGCGCTGTCCGCCAGCGTGACGGTCAGATCCTTGCGGTCAATGGCCGTGCCGTTCTGATCCTGGAAGCTCAGCTTGCCGGTCAGGAAGTCGAGCTTTACGACCGGGATCGTGATCTCCGGCAGACGGCTGAGAATGCCGGCGGTCTTGGGCGCGTCGAAGCCGGGATTCGTGCCCACAGCATAGGTGATGCCGCGGTGCGTCGGAACGCCGGGCCAGCCCGCCTGCTTGATCGCGCCGCTCAGCGTGTAGGTCTCCTCAGCCCAGAACTTCGGGATGGTGACAGTCAGCTTCTGCCGCTCAGGGTTACCGCTGAAGTCATAAACGCCGAAGTTTCCGCCGGGATCACTCTTGAAGAAGGTGCCGTCCGGGCCCTGCATATACAGGGAGAAGTTGAAGTTATACGCGCCGGAAAGCTTTTCCTTGGGGCTGATCAGGTTGGAGAACTGGATCGTGACGGAATCGCCCGGCTTGATGGCAGCCAGCTCTTCCTGCGTCAGCTCCGTGCCCTCCGCGTTGACAAACTTGTAGCTCACGCCGCGTGCCGTCACGACCTGATAGGTCGAAAGGCCGCCCTTCGTGACCTTGATGATATTGCGGCCGGTGATCAGACCGCTGACGGTCACAGTGCCGTCTTCAGCGGTTGTGACGCCAGTGTTTGTGAAGCCGCCGGAATACGTCATAGACGCAGCGGTCACGGTGGGGCGCAGGACGCTCACGGTGCAGCCCGCTTCGGGCTTGAAGCTGTAACTTGCACCCTCTGTTCCAGTGTAGAACAGAATGTCATGCTCCGCATCGAGTTGCCGCGCCTCATCCTTCTCGATGACCGCGTCCATGCGGTCAAGATTCATATTGGTCTGGATGGCGCTGCCGTCCGCGCCGACATTCACGACAAATACGCCCGTCAACTCCGGCCAGATGGCGGAGAAGCGATGCGAGGCCGTGCTGGTCTGGCCGTTCATGTGCGTCATCGCGTCATACGTGACAAGGACGATGGCCGTGCCCTCGTGCTTGGCCTCCATCACAGCGACGTTGCTGTTCAGCGCGTTCGGCGTGATGGTCACGACGTCGCTGGCATTGCCGTTCACATCGATGACCTGATAGTGCATCTCCGGCAATGCGACCTTGGCGTTCATAAAGCTTTCGATCGCGAACCAGTTGCGGAAGGAGTTGAGTTCAAACGTCTCGCCAACGGCCATGTTTTTATAGCCCTTGGTGTTGATGTTCAGGTAAATGCCTGCACGGTCGTAGACGTTGTTTTCAAAATGATAGATCGTGCTCTTGCTGAAATCACCGGTCAGGCCGAGATCCTCTTCCGTGACCGTGTACGCTGCGTTGGCGCTCAGTCTGACGTAGTTCCAGTATGTTGCACCCTGCGGATGGCGGACACGGTAGAAGTAATCCGTGTTCTTGTCGAGATGGAACGTGGCCGTGCCGTCCTCGACGGAACGCGCGAACGGCTCAAGGAAGCTGAACACATAGTATTTTGCGAGCGTACCGGCGTCGATGGTCGAGCCCTTCGGCGCTGTGACCGTGACCGTGACGAATTCCTTGCAGGTCAGGCTGAGGCTGTCGTTCATCGTCGGGGTCTTGGAAGCGGTAGCCGGGTTGTAGTTCGGATGCGTTTCCGCGTTCGGCGTGGCTGTCACGCTGACCGTATCGCCCACGACAAACAGGCAGCTCATGTAAGTGCTTTCCCAAGACTGACCTTTACCGTTTACGGTATAGCCGAACGCTGCCTTGCGCTCCGCACCGGAAGCATCGGTGACGCGCAGCGAGAGGGTATAGTCTGTGTCCTTGACCCACTTGCTGGGGCTGACGGAGATCTGATACATCCGCTGCAGCTTGAAGCTGCTGTTCTCGCTGCTGACGTCGATCACCACGCCGCCGTTGCGGTCATTGTTCGCGTCATAGCCGTCAACCCAGTAAGCGCCGGGCGCAAGGTCGATGGTATACGCGCCGTCTGCGGCTTCCTTCGCGGCCAGCAGATCGTCCGCGCCCTTCACGCCGTCCATGTAGGTATACAGCTTCAGGGACTTGACCTGTGCGTCGTGCATACCGGACAGTGTGACGCTGACATCGCCCTCTGCTGCCAGAACGCCTGCGGGCAGCAGGCTCAGCAGCATCACGAGCACGAGCAGCAGGCTCAGAATTCGTTTCTTCATACATTTTTCCTCCAGAATCAAAATATCTATCGCAAGCTCCTTATTAAATAGGAGCGGAAACAGGGGGCGCAGACGGCTTTGGGAGAAACGAAAGCCCGCCATTTTGACAAAATGGCGGGCGGATCTCCACAGAAACAAAATACGCTGCTTTTCCTGTGAGGAAAAACGGCGCACCTGTTCCGAATGCTACAGGCAGAGCTCGTCCCACGCATTCATCCTTTCCGCCGCGAATGCGGCGCAGACAGCAGTTCTTCTGACTTGCACTCTGGAAACAAACTCTTTGTTTCCGCGCCCGTTTCCTGCCTTCTCGCGGATAAATCCGCAATGACTGGCTTTCACCCAGACAGCTTTCGCTGCTTCGGAACGGTCTTGTGCGCACAGCTCCGGTCGAGTGGTTTTCCCTTTCTCTTGCGCCGAAGCCTGCCCTGCGGCGTGCTTCGGTTACTGTACATCGGATGGCAATATCAAATTGTTAGAAAAAGCAAAATCTTGTGCTTTTCCGTCTGCTACTATACACGATATGGGCGTGATTTGCAAGCGGTTTGAAAAAAATATACCGCATTTGTCCCACCCTCTTGAAAAAAGCCGAAAGCTGTGTCAAAATAAAGAAAACCGCCCCGGCGGTGTTTTGACAGCACAACGGTTAGATGAAACTAACTGATACGGAGGAAGCGATGAAATACCATATGTGCTTATCGGCTTAATGCAGCTGGGCACAAGATGTAGCGACGGCTCTTGCGA
>ENA-UAOK01000188-UAOK01000188.1-human-gut-metagenome-genome-assembly--contig:-NODE-188-length-37258-cov-7.494933_pt1 | contig 37258 bp, 45 predicted proteins | sample MGYA00243467_ERZ654553 | MGnify/ENA primary metagenome ERZ654553 (study PRJEB26926, sample SAMN06164886) | human gut metagenome | biome: ENVO:00009003; feature: ENVO:2100002; material: ENVO:00002003...
AAAAAGAAAACTATATTAATTAGTTATAAGAAGCCAACTTTGAAACAAAAACCAATCTTCTTAAAAAATTGCCATTAATGCAATATTTTTTACTTGCAGAATGAATGAAGAAAATTAATAGAACAGCAAGACTGGCGAGTTTGTATATTTATTGACAAGAAACGAATGTTATGGAATGGGATCGGAAAAACAAGTATAAAACAGATAGCTTTTATAGATTTCTACTGCCTGATGTATTTTTCCTGGGATTTTTGAGATTTTATTTGATTTTGTTTTACATTTCTACGATTAGAATACTTCTGGTTAGCCCTTGTCAGATCCTTGATGATCGTTTCATCGAACACTTCCGAATATATCTCTGTTGTCTTGACCGATGTATGCCCCAAGAGTTTTTGGACGGTGGTTATCGGAACGCCTTGATGTACCAACAGAGTAGCACAAGTATGACGACTTGTATGGTAGGTAAATTTCTTGCTGATACGCGCCATCCTTCCCAATTTCTGCAATGTCCGATTAGTGTCCGAATTGCAACCTAATGCAGCCAGTTGTTCGATGCTGTCGTACTTCCGCATTATGCCCAGTGCCTTTCCGTTAAACAGCAGATATAGCGGAATATTGAGTTTTACGCCTGTTTTGATGCTATTCATAACTAGCCATTCCTTTCCGTCAACTGTTACGAGATTCTTATAGGTAAGTTGTTTAAAATCGGAAAATCTCAATCCGCAATAGCAGCAGAAGAGAAATGCGTCCAGTATGTGCCGGCTGTTGTTCTTCCTGGCCGGCAGTTCAAGATTCTCCAGCTTCTCCAAGTCTGCGGGCATCAGGAAGTTATGTTCCTTCTTCTCTTTCTTGATCTTGAACTTACGGAAAGGGTATGCCTCCTGTAATATATAGCCTTCATTAATCGCCTCATTCACCAAGGTACGAAGTATTCTCATGTGTTTACCTACCGTGTTTACCTTCAATCCTTTGTTGCGCAGAAATGCGTCAAACTCCTTTAGAAACGTATAGTTTATATCGGTAAACTCTATCACGTTCCGAAATTCCTTCAAGGTGGCTACCGTGCCCAGCATGTTATCCTTAGTTCCCGGTTTTCTATCAGAGTTCTCTATCGTCTGTATCGCAAACTTTAAAAACGACACAACTGGTTTAATTCCCTTTTTTACAGCTTCCTTCAATGTGGATAGGTTTGATTCAAGCCCTCTTTTCCAATAGCTAAGTTCTATAGCCTGCAACTCCAGTATTTTCTCATAGAGCATTGCGTTAAGCTCATTCGATTGCGGATGGTTGATAACTTGGGCACCATCCTTGCTCCAACACTCTGGCTTTAGATAAACATTGGTTTTAAAGTATACCTTTCTCTGATTCAAATAGGCTTCAATCTGTACTAATGCTGTTCCCTGTCGGTTTAGTTTGTTTTGTCGGTTATAAACCAAACGGTATCTGATTTTCTCTAACATACTCAACTTTTTGTTTTAAAGTTAAAAAAAAATCTTCTGTATTTACAAAATAAACCACAAAAAATGCTTCTGGGAGAACTGATAGGGGTTAATTACTTGAAAAAAGCCTTTGATTATAAAAATATAATATTAGGAAGTAATGAATCTTACGAATTAGGAATATGTGCAGGACTTGTAGTAATTAGAAATATTTATATATCTGCTGCATTTTCATTGTTGCTAATCGATGAATTCCACAATGCTGTTACAACTATAGCTGGTAACAGTATAAAAGAGCTCGGTCTTGAATTTAGATTTGATACAACTGATTACAAAGCAAGAATGAGTATAATCAATGTTAGTAGTAATAATGCTAATATTGAAATTTCTTATCAAAATCTAAGTTTTTAATCCTTCTGGAAGGACTTCTTCCACTTGCAACAAATGAAACAAAAGGATTAGCATCCATGAATATGTGTATAGCATACGTTGGCGAAGGGCCTGTTATTTGCATTAAGCCTACGAAATTAAAACAATATTGTTATACTTTACTAACGGTTACGGTATACGAAAATGGATATTTTAAAAAAATCGACTTAGCAGTATATTACCCGGTAAAGAAAGGAGGGCATAAATGCTCTATGTCTGGAAACGGCAACATGTTTGTTAAAGAGGATTCTGATTACAATTTATACATACATAACAAAACTTTAAATAACATAAATTATTGCGTATCAATTATAGGAGCTAGCAAATATATAAATATTCCTTCAATTACGGTAGAAGCACATCCTGCAAGCGTTTTGAATGGTTTAACTTTGACTGATGTAGCAACTATGTAACAAATTATAACATTGTGATCATAAATTTATGCTCTGGAAGGACTGTTAGGAGTTAGCAGTAGTACTATATTTAAAGGAAAAGGGTATATCCAATTAGAAACTGAAGACGATATTGATAAAGTGTATGAGCCTGGAGTATATGCAATAAAAGGCACTTCATACAATGATCAAACGCTTCTTGTCTTCAGTCATAACCTGGGACAGTCAACAGTACAATTTAGGACTAATAACTATGGTGGTTTTTTAGTGTTTAGAATAAAATGGTGGAATGGTGCTTGGGGAACCTGGAAGACGGTTTCTTTGACATAAAATTTATCTGTTTGCACTTCTGGAAGGACTGTTAGGGATAAATGATACGTGGTTAAGGTACAGAGATCAGAAAGTAATAGAATCTCAAGACGAATTAGATTCTATGCAATATAGCGGAATATACTCAATAACACAAGATTCAAAATTAGAAAATGTCCGTAATTGTGTATTAGTTATAATCGGCAAACCTAATATCTGTTGTGTTCAGAATCTATATAATTTTAGCGGAAATACCTATAAATATCGAGTGAAATGGTTTAGTATGACTTGGGGTCAATGGCAAACCGTATCTTTGACATGATTTTCTTAAAAATCGAGAGCTGGAAGAACTCCTGCCGTTGGCTGGTGCCGAAACGAAAGGGCTGATGAGTGTTGATCAATATAAATCTACGTATATGTCTATAGAGATTAAGACCCCTGGGTTGATAAAAATATGCGAGGTGGGAGGTTCGGCATATATATGTTCGATTAGGACCTATGGCGTTGGAGCATTGATTTCAATATCATCTTCAGATCAAGCCGAATATATAAGAGTTAGCCAAATTGGAACTACGGTTTTAACCAATAATCACTATAATATATACCGTGATTCAAATGGGGGGATTTATGTTTATTCAGATTCACCTACTGGATTCACTGTATCCATCTTAAGAGCTTCTGATCCACGAAAAATAATAATGAACAAATCTGATATAGATCTAGAATCTTTAATAAAACTATTTTAATTCATAGTTGTGATTTCTAACTTCTGGAAGAACTAATACCGATTGCCAATTTAGAAAGTAAAGGGCTTTTGAAAAAAGGCGTTCTTTCTCCTATATTGGTTTGCAATAAAGACTCCGTTCAAGAAGTATGTGTCGTTCGCCTAGCGAGTTCATCTAGCGCCTATATCGGTATGATATTTTATGTATATTGGGGTGGCCATACAGGTCTGTTCTTTATTAATAGTAAGACTGGTAACTCCTATATCATAAGGAAAGTCAACGGTAGTATAATTTCTGAAATAGAGTTCAAACGAAAAAATGATCATCTCTTCGTTCGGAGTAAGACAAACACAGCTTCATTTCGTGTAAGTGCTTTGTTTTTGGATACTACTGGGGTTGACCTGTCTTTATCCATGAATATAGTTGATGAGAATCTGGATGATGCTGAAGATCTGGAAATACTATAATTCTTTGGTAACATGAGATAAAACGGACGGGTGTGGACCGGCACCCATCCGTTTTATCTCATTAAAATATGACTTATTTTTAATACTATGTTGTTTGTATTTGTTTCCAATCAGTCCAAGTTCCATTATTACATACTCGAATAAAAAATCTGCTCTGAAAATCTACATGAGTTTGCTTGAGGGTGACATCATTAATAGCAATCGTTTCCAAAAATCCGTAATTACTTGATGTATTGGGTTTATTATCCAATGATTGGGTCTTATCGACAAACATATATCCAGTATTATTAGCTTCATTAAAATCAGTAATTTCACCAAATCTCCTTTTGTACCATGTATCATTTATCCCTAATAGTCCTTCCAGCTCTTGACTTTTAGGAAAATTATGTCAAAGAAATGGTCTGCCAATCTCTGAAAGAAGCATCTCCTAATCTTATTTTTATCATTTTGTTGTTATTAGCTGCAATTTGAAGCCTATAACCTGCTTTTGTTTTAATATTAACCAATACTCCCCATTCAAAACCTGGTCCATTGGGGGATGTTTCGCATCTCTGCATACTGTAATACCCAGTATCGGGCAATAAATTAAAATTTGAATTAGAATCTAAATTTCCTCGATCCATGAATGGGAAGAAACTGGAACCACTCAACAGTCCTTCCAGGGGTGATAATTCCTTCATATTCTGTAAAAGAAAAATTCCGTGTGAGAATTTGCGAACTCTATAAATTCTTCCGATAGAAATTTTTAATTATTCTATTGAATCTAAAATCGTATACTCTATACTTGATTTAGAATATCCATAAAGTTTTATGGTAAATACTCTTCCGACGGTACCATCACAACTAAAATACAAAGCACTATCGCCAATTTTTGCTATTGGTTTTATTTTAACAAGAGGATCTGTAACATTAGTTAATCGCATAGTTGCTGGTTCTCCATCAACCCTTGCCAATACAACGGAAGTTTTTCCAGCATCACCGGTACTAGCATAATAAACAATGCCGTCAGAAAATCCTGTAATTTTAATGTAAAACAAACCATTAGATTTCGCTGAATAGCTTATGTTTTTAGGATACTCTGGCATTAGTTCTTCCAGTACTGAGGCATTGGCTTTCAACGCCTCACTTAATTCCATCTTTTCCATAATATTTTTTATTTACCAGTTTCCAAATTGTTTTTCTTATAATCCTGCCATGAGTCGGCGAGCTGCCCCACCGAAGCGGAAGTGTAGAGGTCAAGTATATGAATCTCGTCATCGGCAAGCTCCACAAGCTCGTTCCGATAGATCTTCTCCGCAAGCACGTGCGCCGGAAGACCGGGCACGTTCCTGTAAATGCCGTCAGCAATATCCTTACGGATATCCGCTATCACCATATCCTGTCTGTCTATCCCCGTGAACAGGGGAAATTTTGTAAAATCAACTTTCATAATATTCTTAATTAAATACTGTTATCCGCAATAAAACATAACCCAATAATTACCCATACATTTAACGAATCCGGACGCATAATCCAGATCAATGGAGGACATCTCTTTTCCTCCGGGGGCAGGCAGGATGCGCCCGCCTGTCAGTCTTACCCCGCCGCTCATACGTTTGAAGTATATGGTATGTCCCGGAACATCCGGAGGAAGTGTCACTTCTATATTACCCGTATTAATAAACATCACATTGTCATCATTGTTATTCAGGGAAGTGCTGACGGATATGTTCCTCCAGTTCCCCACTATGCCATGAAGAGACACATAACTGTCATTGTTCGGATGAAGGAAAATGTTACCCCCCTCCACGAACAGAGGAATGCTCAGGGTCTTGATGTGCATCCCGATCATGGCATTCGGACTCTGTATGTCAATTCCGGCATCATACGATATCCCTTCGATTGTGACAAATTTCGTGTTCCCTCCGATTTTTACACGTGCAAATGTCCTTTCGTTATAAAACTCTATCTGTCCGGCAGACAGGTTGAAACCGACATGGGAATCCGTCCCCTCATAAAGAGTTTTTGAGGACAACATGCCGGAATCTATGGAAAACGGACCGATACGTCCGCTATCCGCCGTGATTTTTCCGCTGATGTCCACATTGACCGCCCTGATACCGTCCGCATCAATCATGGACGCCTTGATCTTCTCGGTCAGCAACAGCTTGGTGGCGATAAAAGTCCAGCTCTGTGCTACTTCCCAGTATTTTATTTTCCCCGAAGCCACATTCTGTTTGGGGGTTTCCGTCGAAACCGACGTATGCGAACGGATGCACAGGTACAGCAGGTTGTCATAAAGTACAATGTCGTAAAACTGCTGCCCTTGCTTGCCCTCCAGGTAAGACACAGACGCCCCCCATACACGCATACGCATGCGCGCTCCCTTATCTCCCTTGTCACCTTTTGGAGCAAAACTGACCTGTCCGGTTCTAGTCACCAACGGCATATCACCTCCTTATTCCTTGGTTGTGATGGTCCATGCCACGTTGCCTCCTGCCTGCTGGCACATGTCCCAAGTACACGTGCCGGAAGTGGCTGCTGTACCGGAAGTAGACGGGTTAAGGACTACTCCTGCACTGTCCATGAACACGAAATAGAAAGTCATGTCCTTGTACTTGGTGGTACTTCCACGCTTGACCAGAATGGGCTTATAGACCACCGTGTCACCACTTTCCCGGATGGTCTCGTCCTCGGGCGTGGGATTCAGGATCAAATCAAACGGATCGGACGCATCCATTACGGACTGCGTGTCCTGACCGATGAGCTTGCCGCCCTGGTACACCTCCACTTTGAACACACCTGTCGTATCAACCATATCGTTGGTGACGGTCAATGTCTGTGTGGTCTTTCCGCTCAGCACGCTCCACGCACCGTTGACCTGGTTGTACCATTTATACGTCAATCCGGTAGTGATGTCGTCGCTACCCATGCGCGCAACGGCTTTCAGAATGCAGCTCTGCCCTTTGTCCCGAAGGGTAAAAAACTTGTTGTCACCGGCAATGATCGTCACATGCTTCTGGTTTCCGACCCCCTTGGTGATGGGGATGCTATAGACGAACTGGACGGTGTCGCTGGTATTCCCTATCGTCACGGTAGCTTCACCCTTGATGGTACAAGAGGCCCCTTCGCTCGCCTTGACCAGGTTCTTGACGATCTGCAATCCGTCGTAATCCGTAGTACCGGACTGGTAAGGGATAGACTTGAAATGTCCCGTCTCACCGCCAAACGTGTTGGTGGAGACATTGCGCGAGAACTTGATCTCGACATCATTGAAATACCATTTTATGGAGGAAGGAACCACCAGCCCTTCCGCCACCCGCGAAGAGGTGAGAATGAAGGACAAGACGGGCTTGAGCGAAGCGAAATCCGGTGCGATGTTCGTCGGCGCGGACGCTTCGCCCATATACTCCTGATACAGATCTCCCTGGTTACACTGGATGGCAGGCATGTAAACGCCGCCCTTTTGCGAAAATATGACCTGTCCGGTCGCGCTGGCCAAACTCATGACGCTCCTCCTTCCCCGGTTGTTTCCGTACTATCCGTGCCTTCGGAGCTCTCTCCCCAAGAGACCGGTGTGAATACTTCGACGGGATGGTCCGTACCGTCTATCTCTTCTTTCGCCGCCTGCGGGGTCAGGCAGACGCCGCCCGCTTCCTTGGCTCTCTCAAATACAGTGTCACCGGGGAAACGTGCCACGTCCGCCTGCCACAATAATACATTGCCATCCGCTGTCCTGTTGCGGATACCGGTCAGATGCAACCGGTCTGCAACCTCCTTCGTTACTTTAATGTAAAATGCCATAATTCTATTGTTTTTAATGTTATCCAAATTTTCTTGCTACTACCGCCTTGCCCCCCTGTGTGAGCACCTTGCCGCCTTGTGTCAGCGCCACGTAAGGGCCTCTGTCCTCCACCTCCAGCTTTAACATCATGCCGTTGCTGAAAGGTATCCTGGGAGAGTATCCGTCGGCAACCCTGGCATATCCGGCATCTCCGCTCTTCTTGACGTACCAGTGGCAGTTAAACATGGCGGATGGATTCGGGATAACCCCCATGGTATCCCGAATGACGGGTCTGGGAAAGATGGCGTAAGTCCCGTCCGGAACACCCGTAGGTACGCCCTCCCAGTCGGCTTCAATCTTCGGAATCCTGCGGCGTATCACAGTAGAGACTGCCGGGTCCGATGTGCCCGGGGTTGATGCCGGAGTCCCGGAAGCCGCATAGGTGGCCTTGCAGACAATCGTGATGTCATCACCTATATAATTGCGGTCAATCTTATATACATTCTTGTTCAGTGATACAAACTCCCAGTCGTTGTCACCCGCTCCTGTGGTTATCGCCTCCAGCTTTCCCGTAGACAACAGACGGTACCAGAAGAACCTGCATTTGCCCGTAGCCGTCACGTCCGTGTCGCCTACCATCAGTTTAGCCGTGATGGTCTGTGCGGTGATGTCACGCACCGGGTTCCAGTCCAGCGTGGACGGGCTGTCTATCGTCAATACGGGGGTCGCATCCGTACCGTCAACCGCGCGGACAAGACGGCTCATCTGAAAAGTAAACAGCTGTCCGGTACGTGTGTCGGCATATTCCGCGTAAAACTCCAGCGTGACGGGTTTTAGGACGGTGACATTTTTTTTCATTGTGATCTGTCCCTTGCTGTCACCGGACTCCGTAATGCTGTAGCCTGTGTTTGTCGATGTGATAAGTGTGCGTGTGGTTCCGATGCGCTCGTACCACTTCATGTTGGTCAGCCTGGAGTTGACCGCCCCGATTTTAGTCACCGCTTCCGGATCGGTGGCGTTGCACCGCGGAAACAGGACCAGCGGTGTTAGCGTATAGTCCGGAGTGTATTCAGCTTTGTCAGCCTGGTAGACCTGCATGTCCGGCACGCTGCCCACCACCTCGATGTTACAACTGGTTTGTAACAGCCGGTAGTTGATTTCTATTTTTCGTTGCTTTGTTGCCATTGTATAAAACCATTTTAAAATGTTACAAAATTCTCCGCCACTTCAAACTGCTGCCCGTCACGCAATAACGCCTGTGCTTTAAACGTACACACCCGCATGTTGGTATAATTCGGTCCGAGATCATCTATCGTCAGAGGAAGATTTTTCCCGGCGTCGGCACGCTTCACCGCCCATGCGTTATCTTCTGATACATTCCCGGTATCACGTGTCCAGCTCACATCAGCGTCAAGTATATGATCTGTCACGTCACGGTTGTACAGCTTGCCGGTAATATATAACGTTGTGGAAAAAGTCTCGATATCAAAATACCACCCCTTTGTGCTGCCGATCTCTATCGTAAATTCCGGGTTCCCTTCCAGCATCGCCCATCCGGCCGCCGCATATTGCGGTTCGTCGGCTGTTCCCGTCATCAGGCACTTCCATTTGCAGCCGTAGTGCCAAACCGTGTCCGCCCGCTCCTGCGTATTGGTGTAGGGATTGTCAGAGGACGCGACTTCGGCCGACCAAAAGCCACGGTCCACCAGTTCCTGTACGGGCAGTCCCTGCCAGTCCACCCGGTAAAGTTCACCGAAGATGCCGGCACGGGCGAATATGTACGAGTGCTTATAGTTGATGGGGAGATTGTCAAACAAATCCAAATTGGGCAAACGCCCCAATATCATGTAATAGTTGTTCTGTTCCAGGACAGGTTTCGTTACTCCTTCCAGCCAGACAAGACATTTATCCGTGGTGGCGGACAAATACCAGTAGCTTTGTCTGTCCTCATTGAAGGCGTTTCCTCTTCTGGTAATGATCGTCAACTCTGTGGGAGGATAGTTTTTACCGCCCGGCACCTCACTGTCCGGGTATGACAACACCGAGATGGAGTTGGCCGGGACATTCTTGGACAGCACGCGCATCCACGAGGCGTAATACTCCCCCGTTGAAAAGAGGTTGTTTACAATCCCGTACACTATATCACCCTCCTGGAATGCGGTGAAGTCATTCTCCCAGCGCTTGCGCAATTTCAGGGTATAAGTTCCGTCGCTCTCCAAAGCCACGGACTCAATGACCCCGTTCTCGGAATATGAGGTGTCGCCTTCCTGTGCGTTCAGACGGTTATAGATGATTTCCTTGAACACTGCGGAGCCGCGTACCTCAAGACGCTCGAACTGACCGCGCCCGTCAGGATAGATACCGGCACCTTTACCGGCAATCATGGAGTCGATGAACTTGCCGAACTTCAATAAGAAATTTGTTCCGTCCGCTTGATCCTTACGAAGGAACATTGCTAATGAGCGTAAAGCAGAGAACACATTACTATTGCTAGGAGCAGTCGAATCATTTGTACGGATTATATAAACCCCTTTTCCACCTCCATTAGTGTACGTCTGACCTTTATAAGTAAGATTGTCAACTTTATTTTCAAGTTCTCCAATTCGTGAATATGCTGTGCTTTCACCTATTGTATATACAGGAGCATCGTAAGGTAAATCAAGCTTTATTTCAAGACCTATAACTCTAGATATCCGACTAGTCTCAAAGAAAGATTTATTGACAAGCTCTATTCTTTGGCCAATGTCAAATGTCCGGCTGATCATGTTTTCTTTTACCCATGATGATGCAAGGGTAGTATTGTATGTACCATCATCGACCATCATCTTTTTTACACAATCCACCGTTTTGTCTCTTAATTCTTGCTCGGCATTTGATACGAGGCCAAGGTCCGTTATTTTCGTACTATCCCAGCCGTAAAGAATGAATTTATCTCCTGTAGTAGGTTTTAATGTTTCATCGGGCAATGTCCTTCCATAATTATCATTGGCAACAATTTCATAGACATCACTTTCAAGTGTTACGCTTCCTAAACTCGTGCCAGCCTTATGAAATGTTACACCGAAGTCCATACCATTAAGTAAACCAGACTGGAATACCAACCTAAGTTCTTCTCCATCAATAATATAACTTTCATCAAAGACAAGCCCACTAGTATCGGTTACATAATAAAATGTCTGGGTTACTGTTTCTTGTGTTTCTTCATCTTCTATCGTAGACGTATAACTGCCAACCGTACCAACAACACATTCAGTACGTGGATAGACTTCATCAAGGAATATAATATCTTCAATAGCTTCCTCCTGCGGCATTTCCGTGCCTATATCATAACCTTCTTCACCAATATATACCCTTTTACCATCCTTATACCGATAAGCATCAATATACGGTGTTCCTTCTGGTAACATCAACCGCTTTTGAACAATACCATTTACCACTACTGTTTCATCAACAGGCCGATAGTTGGAAGGAATGTTTCTTGTTGATCCAAAAGCATACACACGTGTAGCATAGGTTCCTTGGCTTTCACTGCGTGGCATTTCTTGGGCTTCTACACCCAGCTCTATCCTAACAGCATCTCCATTCTCACAACGTCCAAATCGGATAATATTATCTTCTACCCACCACTCACAATTCCACGTTTCTGCCATGTTAGTAAGAGCATCCAGCAGGTTGATATTCTCATAAGACATCAACTTAGCTGAATTCTCTACTGACGAATCTATAGAAAAATCGAAATCATTACCCCTGTATTTGTAACCAAGAGCTTGTAAGTTTCGGAGGAACACACCTAATTGCATATCCAATGAGGCAGTAAGGTTCCAAGACGCTTCCTGGCCTGCCACCTCCGGCATGTACTTAAATTTCTTATTTTTCCATTTCCAATAGTAAGCATCAAGACGCAACTCGTAATTATAGCCGCCCGTAGACTGGTCATAAGTAGGTGTCGGCAAATCTACAATTTCATATATCTTTGCGAATTTACCACCTAGGGATTCATCTAATATCCCCGACAAGTCCACATAATCACCCATCTTAAAATTAATAGGAGTTAGGACGTTAAAAGGAAGAGTAATGTAATCCTCCTTACCCAATGAATAACGACCTATCGAACCAACGTTGAAGTCTGTGGAGAAACGAATATCCCCTGATATGTTTTTAATGTCTATTAGTCCCATACGAGTATTGTATAGCTTCATACAATGTTATGTAGCAAATATACAAATAAATCACATGATAGCAATTATATTCAAAGAAAAAATCATATTGTCCTATCCGCAGGATTAGGCTCCACTAATTTCAAGGAAAAACTAGCGATTCCCCTCATAAACTGTGTAAATTGGTTACATGACAAATAAATTGTCTTATACACAACATTTGGCTGATATTTGCTTCTGATATGCAAAACCCCAGTGGCGAGTTCTTCACAAAAAGAATTATATCTAGCGAAAAACTGATCTTCGCTTTTAGCCGTAAGATTAAATGTAAGTGTAATATTCCTTTCGTCAATTTTAGAATTTGAAGTTATAACTCGCTTACCGTTTTCCAGACGTGACTTGTTTTCTATAAATTCTTTCATCGGTGGTGGTGCCATTAACGCCGACAAAGAAGAAGTATCCATACTTATTCCCCATGTGGTATAAGAATCCTTATCATTTATATAAAATTCTCCTTCCATGTTACATATTTTTAGTATTATCTACTATTTTATCTAATTTCGATCCTAACTCAAGGATAGGCTTTGTGTATTTTACGATATCTTCCAAATAACCGTTAGTAATCACATGCTGATTCAAGATGTTACCCAACGTAGCATTGCCCTCCGTTGAAATAGAAACCAAAGATCCTATGCCGACAACAACATTTATCATCTGGCTCTTTATTTCCTCATTTGAAACCTGCAATGCTGTAAACCTACCGCTTAGTTCTCCTGCATCTTCATGTGTCATTTCAGTGCCAAACCCTCTTGATGAAGAAGATTGGGAATAGGATTCCTGTGAAATCTTGTCATATCCGGTTGCGGCAGCAAGCTCATCACGAAGTTTCATGGCTTCATCCACATACTTCATATATTCATCTTGCAAGGCTTTCCTTTCCTCTTCGGTCAGCTCGTTATCCTCCATGCTGGCACCAAACTTTTCCCACCATTCCTCCAACTTTTCACTGTATAACTCACCAATCTTATTGGAAAGCATGGCACGCATAAAGTATTCTGATATATCTTCCGATGCTGCCTTCGCATCGTATTTCATATCCATAAGATTGTCTACAAAACTATCATACATAGAATCAAATGACATTCCAGTCAGACCCTCGTAAAGTTCATTCGTCAGTTCTTCCAACGTACCAGCTTGATCAATATAGTCATTCAACTTATCAGTCAGACGATCACCGTATCCACCTTTGCCGGTATTCTGAATGGTTTCCCACATATCTACTGTCTCACGGAGCATTTTCATTTCTTCTGGGGTAAGATTCCAGATATCACCATTCCAATCACGACCAATCTTTCCACTCAGACGGTCTATCTGTTCCTGAGAAAAACCGCCCCAATAATAATTCCAACTATGATGAGAACCAGAATAACGTGCTTGTTCCTGCGCTATACGCTTATAATTATCAATAGTTTCTTTTTGATACTTATAAGCATCCCGGTATGCGGCAACAGACTGCGTTCCCTTGCTTGCCTTCATTTCGTCAGTCAAGTCTTCAATGGCAGTTTGTAACGTTTCGTTACGGTCTGTCAATCTGTTGATAGCTTCCTCGACCTCTTTTTTATTACCGCCAATACCAAACAAAGAATTAAAACCACCGAAAGAAATCGCATTAAGGATATTACCTATTCCATTTTTCAATGAATTCCCAATTGTAACAAACAAGTCTCCAGACAAAACATCACTGATAATCCCACTGACCGCATTTAGAACAGCATCAAGCAGACCACCGACAAGATCACTCAATCCGTCTTTGAGTACGTCAATAATAGACAAAATCCATCCGACAATGGGAACTTCTTGAAGCGATTCCGATGTCTTACCTATGACGTCCTTGAATCCGTTCACGGTTTTGATAATTCCACTATATGCGTTATACAACCCTCCGGATGAAATCTGCTGCAAGCCTCCCAACAAATTTTCCATACTTGTTTTCAGTCTGGTGGCGGTATCAGTCACATTACGCTGGGCCTGATTGGCGATATCAGTCTGTGTCTTTACATTGGCGGATGCAATGTCAGCATTCTGCTGCGCTGTTTCAAGAGCGTTTGCAGCGGCTTGTTTCTCACTTTCCGTTCCGTCCTTCTGTGCCTTGGCGTAGTCTTCTTGCGCCTTTTGAAGTTTCTCCAAGGCATCCGTTTCGATTCCTACGGCATTGATACGGTTTTGCTCGGCTCTATGATAGGCTTTTACATCCTCTCCAAGTTTCTTGAAGTTGACTCCACTTGTACCACCCAAAGACTTTTCCATCTGACTGATGGCGTCAATCAATGATTTCTGACTTGCCTGATCGGAGTTTTTGAACTTGTCGGTTTGGATGTACTTTTTAGCTTCGTCCAAGGCAGGCTTTACCATGTCGGAAAACATGGAACCAAACTCACCAAACACAGTAACCCAATCTATATTGGCTTTTATGGCTTCCGTTTCCTTGTTCTGTATGGCAACATCACGTTGTTTCTCCAGCAACTTTACTTGTGCACTATTAGCACCGCTTTCTTCCTGTGCTTTCCTTATTTTTTCCGAATACTCTTGGGCGATAGCCAATTTCTGTTGCTGAAACGTGCCATATTCTTTCAAGTAATCGTTCAAAGCCTGTTGTTCGGCTTTAAGTTGCTCCTTGGTTACATTAGTAATATCTTTATCCCTCATGCTTTCGGCATTGGCATAAGCTTCCGAGATTTCCCGTACCTGCTTGTCGGTCAACTTGCCATTACCGGCTTTGCTCCATTCTTCCTCCTGTTTTCTTATCGCATCAATCTGTTTCTGATAATCAAGGTCAATCTGTTTCAACTTCTTTTCCGTGCCTTCTCTCATCAGGTTGATTTCATCCTGTTGGTTCTGACGGTGAAGTGAAAGAAGTTGCCCGTCCAGCTTTTCCTGATTTTCTTTTTGCTTTTTTGCTAGATTTTCCTGTCTGGTCAGTGCGCTTCCGGTTACTCCGCCTAGCTCCTTGTATGTCTTTTCGGATGCCTCCATCTTATCTTTGGCTTCTTTCACCTGTTTCGATGTAGCCGTCTGATCTTTGATTAATGCCTCATACCCTTTTTTCGCTTTCTCCCATTCGACTTTAGCATTTGCCAAATCTTCCTGATATGTAGTTTTATTTTTTTCTTCATCAATACGTGACTGTTTCTTGGATTTTGCCGTATCAATCAGTGTCTGTATATCTTTTACATCATAAATTGCTTCATCAGACAATGAACCTTTTACGTCAATAGGTAATCGTAACTTGATTTTTCCATTTTCCCCCTTACCTTTGATACGCTTTTCAAGTTCTGCAATGTAACGGTCAAACTTGCTTATATCAATATTGTTTAGTCCTGATATGAACTGCTCGGAAATGCCTTTGCCTTTTTCTTGTAATAAAACATCCCTATCAGCACGCAAATCTTTCAATTTCTTCACATACCCATCAATTCCTTGTTGCCCAGACAAGGATTTAAGAAGATTCTCGTAATACTTAATTTCTGCTTCGATGTCTGAAAGTTCTTTTTCCTGCTTTTCTCCGGCGCGTTTTGTATCTTCTGCTGCAATCTGTTGTTTCAGTTTGAGAATATCAGCCAATTTGATACTTTCTATATCATACTGTTCGAATATTTTAGGATATTCTTTACGTAATTCTGCAAGACTTTGCCCACGTTGCAAATCAGACAAAGCAATGTCACGGGAGCTTTGAACAAGAGAATCAATCTTTTGTTTATGTTCCTGTTCTAATTTTTGCGCTTCTTCCTGCTTTTTATTGAAACGGTCCAATGCTTTTTCTGATTCTGTTGTGGAATCATGAAATGTCCACATTGCAGCTCCAAGCCCTACAACAGCAGTTGCCAATAACACATACGGATTAGTAAGCATGACAGCGTTCAAAGCTTTTTGTGCTGTTGTCTGCAAGACCAGCCATCCGTAGTGGGCACGTTCGGCAATAGTTAGAGCGGCAATACCTGAAGCTTGTAAAGCTTGCAAAGCCGTGACTGTCATCACAGCCACTTTATATACGCCATAAGTTGCTACAAGACCAACAAGAACTTTTTCCACTTTCTCATAATTCTCAACCAAATAAGAAACATCGGACAGAGCTTCGTTTATAATTCCTTCATTGGCTTTCCCTATCTCATTGAACATGGTGGAAACAGCATCCTCTATATTAGAAATTTGCCCAGTGATTGTCTTGGACTGTTCTTGCATAAGGTTGTAGAACATTCCTCCCTCATTTGTAAGGTTTTGGATGACTTTCTGGACTTCCGGGAATCCCACTTCCCCTGCTTCAACTAAACTTTTTACTTCTCCTTCTGCTACTCCGAATACTTTTGCCAATTCGCGAATCATAGGAATACCACGACCTGTAAACTGATTTAAATCTGCGGTATATAACCGTCCTTGCGTCATGGTAGTACCATACAAATACACAATATCACCAAGTGGCTGAGAAAGGCCAGCGGCTATGTTTCCAAGACGTATCAAGTCGTCATTTACGTTTTCAACATTTTCTCCATAAGCAAGAAGTTGTTTAGCTCCATTTGCTACGCCTTGAAGGTCAAAAGGAGTGGTAGCAGCCGTTTTTACCAATTGCTGCATGAGGGCATTAGCCTTATCCTCACTGCCAAGCATTGTCTTAAATGCAACTTCCAATTGTTGGAATTCTCCTCGGACTTGTGCAATATTTGAAATTAATTCTTTTGCAGTAAAACCAGCTCCGAATGCTGCGGCAGCTCTAGTCATACGGTTAAACAGTTCTTCAATACCTAAACCGCTTTGCTCTATTTGCTTGGACGTGTTTTTTACACCATTCTCTACTTCACGAAGTCTACGTAAGAAATTAGAATTATCACCTGTAATGTCAAAATGTATTCCAGCCATAGGTCTTTTCGATAGAAATAGTTCCGTGCAACATCACACGGCATTGCAAATATAACAATAAATGACATAGTTAGAGCCACAAAACACACAAAATATATTCAACTGTTTATTTTTCCTATCTTTAATTTTGTTTATATTATTATATAAATTACATTTGTACAATATTAAAAAGTAAAAAGCAGAGCAATGGATTTTAAGGATCAAGTTGTACGGCTATCTGATAATATAAAAAAACAAAAAGACAAGATAGCTACAGAAGAAGCTACAAAAAACGCATTTATAATGCCAATGATTGCAGCCTTAGGATACGATGTTTTTAACCCTTTTGAGGTCGTGCCTGAAATGGATTGTGACTTAATAAAGAAAAAAGGAGAAAAAATCGATTATGCCATAATGAAGGATGAAAATCCTATACTTCTTATAGAATGCAAACACTGCAAGCAAGACCTAAACCTGCATGACACCCAACTACAAAAATATTTTGTAGCGTCAAAAGCCCGTTTTGGCGTGCTTACCAATGGGATAGAATATAGATTTTACACCGACTTGGAGAAAATCAATATTATGGATGAGAAACCTTTTCTTATCGTGAACATGCTTGACTTATCAGATGCGGATATAGAGCAACTAAAGAAATTCCATAAGTCATATTACAATGAAGAGGATGTTCTAAGTACGGCAAACGAATTGAAATACACGACAGAAATAAAATCAATATTGAATAACGAATTTGCATCACCTACAGCAGAATTTGTTCGATTCTTCGCACGTCAAGCCTATACTTCAGGTCAAATCACATCGAAGGTGATAGATATGTTTACACCACTCGTAAAGAAATCCATCACATCTGTTATTAATGATATTATTTCAGATAGACTAAATACAGCTATAAAAAACAGCGAGCAAACATCTGACTCACTCCAAACAATAGACAATACATCCATAAATACTTCCACAGAAGATACAGAAGAGAAACTCCCGGACGGAGTTGTATACATGGATAAAGAATCCGGTGTCGTAACAACACAAGAGGAATTAGATGCCTACAACATCGTAAGAAGCATTTTAAGAAAAAGCGTGGATGTGGCACGCATAACCTATAAAGACTATAAAAGTTACTTCGTTGTAAATATCGATAACAGCCAATGGTTCTGGATATGCCGTGTTTCTATCGGAGCAAGAAAAAAGCAAATAGGAATACCGGCAGACCAATATAAGAGTTGTGAATGGATTCAGATTGACAACATGGATGATATATTCAAATATGCAGACAGACTTGAAGAAGCACTTAAAATGGCAATAAAAAGTTGTGAACATTAAAATTAACATTAGTATTTACATTATGAAGAAGAAAGTTTTATTTTTACTGACCGTATTTCTTTATTCAATAACAGCTTTTACTCAAGAAAAAAAAGAAGTTATCATTAAAGCTGGTACAATTGTTCCTTTGGAATCCATAAGTAATGTCAGAGCCTCCAAAGCACATGAGGGGCAGAATATTGATTTTAAAGTTTCCAGAGATGTTATCATAGACAAGGTTGTAGCCATACCGGCCGGAACTATAGCCAAGGGGGTAGTGTATGAGGCGAAAAGATCTGCATGGTTTGGAACCAAGGGAAGATTAGGAATCAGGATGCGCTATTTAACTTTGCCATCTGGTGATAATGTGAACTTCTCATCATCTGAAGTATATATAACAGGAAAAAACAGGACTCCTTTATCTGTTGTAATATTCTGCTGCACCTGTATCCCTCTGCCTTGTGGTTCCAAGGCTGAGATGAAAATCGGTTATGAGTTTGATGCATCAGTAGCAAACAATACCGTAGTAATAGTAGAATAGTCATTTTCTGATTATCCTATTTCACCGATAAATCGCTAGAGTTTTTGTATAACCTTCGTGATTTTTTTGCCTTTTATTTATCGCACTGTTCTATTTGTCGTATTTAATCCCATTTCATGGCTTTGATTTTTGCCATATTTGCAGGGTCATCGGCATTGATGATATCACGGTCTTTAGGTATATTAACTCGCTTACGTTCTTCGTCAGACAAATATATGGACGTTACGGAATCGGCAAGGAGCAATTGTAAATTGGCATAGCTAATACCCCAAACAACATATTCAAAAGTCCATCCATACCGTTGACAAGCTGTATCTATCAATGTGCCATATATGCTTTTGCCGCCAAATGTAAGAGAATTATTATCCTTCTTGGCTCTCATGGCTTTTGCTTGCCATTCTTTTTCCTTATCTATTCCAAGGTGTTTTATATATGCTGATATGTCTCCTTCAGGCAATACCATAACCAACAGTTGTGCCATGCTGTCATCGTCAAGCTCCTTGCAGAAGAAATCGCACCTTTCCTGTACGAGATTGCAGTCAAACAGCTCATCTTTCTTATTGATGGTATGATAGGACAAAATACGGCACACGCTTTCTTTTTTTTCCTGACATATTCTCAACGCTTCCATATACGGATTAGCCTTGATAATTTCCAGATTTATGCCAAGACACTCCACAAGCCTTGATATTAGGTATGTTTTTCCAAGAGTAACCGGATATAGATAAAACTGACGTTGATTTACTTTAAAACCATGCGGACGTTCAATTATAGTATCCGCAATGTCCATGTCTATAAGTTTCCCATCTTCTAACATAACGGTTCTTGTTTTTTTAATTAATGCCGGATATCTTCACAGACAACCGGCATGAAAAGACATATGAACAACAAATCAAATTCTCAAAATCGAGCGGAAACACAGATTCGGACTGTGACCTCATATCTGGTTGATATGTGTGCATCCATTACACCATTTCCGCAAAGCACGTGAGTACAAAGCCCCCACGCTTGGCATTACCTATCAAAAACTTATTACCCACCAGAATTGGGAGCAACTTCAAATTTATCTCCATCTCCGGATGTGTCTTCCGGATCACATTCAATCTTAGTCGGCTTACCAGAAGTAGGCGTTGTTATAATCTTGCCCCATTGAATCTGTTTTTTGTCCGACCCCGGCTTCAAGGCATCAAAAGTATACGCCCAAATACCACCATCTGCCGCTGTAAATGAATCCTCAACAGAAACGGTAGTTTTCTCCATACAGAATCCCTGAACATCAGGATCTTCAGGCTGTAAAGCAACAGCATAATTATGTGCTACCACTCCATCACTATCACTTATAGGACGCTTACGCCCTTTTGCAGCACGAATATTGAAAGTAAGAGCATAGGTGTTTTTTCCATACTTTACATCCTCGTTCTCTCCTCCTTCAATCTTTGCTTCTTTCTTGTCACCTTTTGTCGTTGTCAACTGTGTGGAATCCTCTACCGGAGTAGGCAATTCTTCCCATGCAGGTGATACTGCATCAAGGTCTTTAATAAAAATACGGGGCTTACCCCATCCGATTACTGCCATAGTTCTATATTGCTTAATATAGTTAATACTTATTCGTTATTTATTTCAATATACAGTTTGTTGTTGATGAAATGTTCCGTGTGTCCATCCTCAAAAGAAACACCTGTTGGATTGGTTTTCTGACTGCATTTCGAAGGCACAGTATGATACTCATCTTTCCGTATAAAAAAAAGGAACTTGCATAATTCGCATAATTCACCGACACGTTGGGTATTCTTTTCCCATGCCTTTGTTCTAGCATTCCATTGGTCCCTAACATAAACATTGACATTCACATAAGCCCGCTGAATCTGACCGCATCCTTCATTAGCAAGAACAGATATAACAATATCCTCTCTGTCTGACTTGTTAGGTCTTCCCCTGTCACTCAATTTTCCAGTAATATCACTTTCAAGGCTACTACCTTTAATCTTGTGATAAACGAACTTTGCAATATCAATATCTGATTTCATCATTTGGCAATCTGTCTCTTTAATTTTTCAAGCATCTTGGGAACTTGGTCTATTGCCCATAGCTCCGTTGACGCAAGCACATCCTTGTTATCCATCGCTTCCACATATTCAGCATAGTTCATTCCGGCAACTATAACAAGCACATAGTCATTAGAATATCTTTTTACGATTTCCTCAGCTAGATCTTTTCCAACTTTTACGCCTTCTGAACCTTGCTTTATTTGGTTAAAGTCTGAGTATTGGACAATATTACCATTATGGGATATTACATAACCTACCGAACTACGAAGATTACCGGACCGGTCATACCAACTTTTATCACCTTCCCTGTCGCGTACTCTAGTCACACATTGTTCACCGAGATACGACAAAGCGCGTATTGTTAATCTTTCAACCCGTTGTGACTCCTTCATAAGTGTATTATGAATTTCATCAAGTTTGGTAGCCATTCTTATACCCATATCCTAAACCCAAATTTTACACTGAAGCTGGTAACGATGAAAACCTTTCACTTCAAATTCTCTTTCAATTTCTCCGATAAGATTAATCTTAACCCTGTCTCCAATAGTAAACGTATGACAATCACTTGGAAGATAAACAGTGTATGAATAGCTTCTTACAACACCATCCTCAAACTCTCTTTGTTCCGCTTTTCCAGCAGGTACGGCATCACAAGGTATCGCGCCTTTCCATTCAGAGGAACCGGGATGATAATCGCCATTTTCGTCATCATATCCAGAACCGGATACAAGATATGACAAACGGTGGGGTTTTCTATTCAATACTGCCATTCTACAACAAACAATCACCTACATATACCGTTGGTTTTGCCTCCAGTTCTACTAAAGGTTCACCAATAGTCTTGTAAATGGAGTTAACACGTAAAAGTATTCGTTCTTTATCTTTATCAGATAAAGCCCCGAAGGACTTGTCTGCTTCAGAGAAATTGATAGCCTGGACCAAAGACCAAAGACAATCAGCTAAAGCTCCCTGGTATTCGTTAGAATGATCTATATCATAACCAAACTCATCATCACCATTGAGATTACGTTTAATCATCACATTCTCTACAAACCCAATAGAAATCGGATAGTGTATTTCGTCTACGAGAGCTTGCTGTATTGTCTTCATGGCTTATTCTGATTTATGAGATTCAACTGCGGATTTCAATTTCGCTTCGTCAAAGTCATTCAGCCTGTTCACGGCGGCAATCAGCTTGTCATCTGCAATAGTTGAAGCTAGATTTTTGCCTGTTATTTTATTGAATTCCTTGACAAACTCCGGCTTCTTGTAAGTATTTCCCCAAATAGTGATTTTCACATCCGTACTGTCAGAAGATTCGGCTGAAGAATCCACCGCTTGAGCTTCCGAAATATCAAGAGAGTAGATTTGATCCACGTTCTCAATAACAGAGAGCACAAGAGCCTGCCCACTCGTAGTTTCGGTAAACGGCTCCGTTGTTCTGTAACGGCTGATGAGTTTGTACTCATCAACGGTTGAATAAACAACACCCTCTACCGGATTTGTCTTTTCCGCAAGCGTTCCCCACACCAAAGCACCGACTTCTTCTGTGGTAAGGAAAATCAACTTGTTCGGGTTCCATGGCTTGTACGGTTTCCTTTTGCCGTTCTTCTCTGAGATGATTGAACGGTCAATCTTCAGGAATCTGACACCGTTGTTATCATCCGCAAATGCTTCGTCAAACAATGAAGCTGTAGGAACGGGAAGCTTAGTGCTACTATCAAAGGTTTGACCGCGATAATTAGCCACCAATTCTTTTGCTCCTTGTGTTTGACGCAACTTGTTATAAGTTGACAACGCAATGGCAATAGTAATGATTGTGTCACCGTTATTGTCAGCATAAGCTAATACACGCTTAATGTCATCAAGCGTAAGTTCATTCTGTGTTTCAACACCAAAACAGTTTTCAGGCAAATAACCGAAGTTGATACGCAAAGCCGTACCAGTATTGTTTTCATCTTCTACAGCCACAATACCATTAGACAATCCGGTCAGGAAGTTCGCTTCATTCTGTTCGTCAATACCGACAGAGCAAGCTATCGGATCAGATGTAAGTTTGTTAGCGATATTAGTCCATTCCGCACCTTGCGCTTTCATTATGTTAACGGCATTGATATCCGATTCAAACATGATTTTTTTCATACCGATTTTCGGCAGAGAACCATTGGCGTGAGCAATGGCATCGCGGCTCTTTATCGGAAGAGGTGAGTTCATAGACACCATATCTGCGGCAACGTAAGTAGTGTTTACTGCTGCATTAGACCATTTTTGGTCAGCCGAGTAAACTTTTCTCAACATTGTCTTGTGCAGATATGTACGTTTCTGTTCTCCGTTACGTTTGCCATTTACCGTATCTACTACGTTCTGAAGTCTCGGAAAAATCTTTCTGATGTATTCCACAAATTGTGATTGTACCATTTTTTACCTCCTTTTTTAATCGTGCATGAATACTAATCCGGGCAAGACCGTCTTCATTTCGGCTTTGATACTATCCACTGAATACGGACTTGCTTTATCATTCACTTCACCATCGTACATGATTGCTGCTAAAGGAGCATCCTTTGTAACGCTTCTTACCAATACACCTACATAATGATGACTACCTGGCAATGTGTCATATTTATCATAATCCGACGCTTTTAACGGCATAGGTTTGAATAGTGTTTCATCATCATCTGATGCGATAATAACATGACCAGCCTTAATTACATCATATGGATAACCACTGACATCAAGTGTGCGACCACCAATGATACCAGCACCGTATCGTCTGATTACAACCGAATCAAGACCAGAAGTAATCACCTGCAATTCACTTGCTAAATTTGCTGTTGCACCCATTTTTAATACTTAGTTTTTTGTTAATGTTTAGAATGTGTCAGCCAACGCTTTGATTTCAGCGTCACTAATCACTTCATCTTGTTTTCCCTGACCTTTACTACCTACGGCAGGAGGATTAGCCAATGTGGTCAAACCAGTATCCGCACGCTCTTGGTTGTAATTCTTCAGGTCTTCCTCAACTTCCGAATAAAACTCGTCAAACTCCTCATCGGTTTCAAACTTCATGCGGTCGAAACTTTTCAAGATACGACTGCCGAAAGAACCCGAATCTTTAAGCAACTCGTTGAGCTTGGATTTTCTTGATGTAGTGACTTTTTCACCTTTCAATACCGAAATTTCATTGGTAAGTGTATCAACCTTGTCAAGCAATCCCTTTGCCCATGCCGGAGCATCATCATTCTTTTTATTTTGTTGAGGATCATTTTTATTTGAACCCGTCTGACGATTGTTTGAAGTATTCGATGATGGATCATCGTCGCCATCGGTTCCGTCATCGTCATTCTTTTTGCGGTTTTCTTCGATTACTCGGTTTGCAAAAGACTGGCTGACTTGCAAGTAGGGGAGAACCGCATCAATAGCTGTATCTATTTCTGCGTTTACATCCTCGTCGGAGGCATCATCTGTGGAAGTTAGATTGTCGGCAATCTTGGCAGCGACACTCATTAGTTCCTTTTTATTGAACCCGAACGCCTTCACTTTCGGTTTCAATTTCAACAAAACCTGTTGTTTTCTATCCATTGTACAATGTTTTAATTAATAAAAACGGCCTGCAAAACATTACATGCAAGCAGACCGTCAACCTTCTTAATCATACATTAAGAGCAATGAATGTATTCACGACAAGTTCGGTTGCATGTAACTTCACATGCTTTATGCAAATATACGAAAAGTGATTCTTTTTACTTCACTTTAATTGTTAAACTATTATAATAAAACGCACGGCACGAAAGTAATCTTGTACTCCGTGCCGTGAAACTGAATGTAATTGTACATCAGTAGTTATTCTTTGAGATACTTATAAGCCTTTAGATATTTATTCAGCCTTGATAAATCGCTCTCTGTAATTTGCTCCAGTCGGGTAATGTCCATATTATCTTCTAAATCGTGTAACTTTACTTGTCTTCCAATCGGATTAAAGCGGGAACGCTTGATAAAATCTTCATAGCTTTCATCTTTGTTGCGGGTGACAGAAAGAATGGCATCAACGATATTACGAGGAAAGCCTTCCATTAGTAAATATTCAGCAGTAACTTCAGTATCTTCTATCGTATCGTGCAATAAAGCAACAATTCTTTCTTCATCAGTAGAGCATCTGTTTGAAACACGGATAGGATGGAAAATATAAGGTGCTCCAGCCTTGTCAACTTGATAAATATGCGCGTCAGTTGCTATTTGAAGAGCTTTTTCTAATAGTGAATTAGTAGTTCCCATATTCCATAAGTTTATCTTCCATTGTCTGAATGCTCCCATTTTTTATCCCGTTCATACACAGTGTCACCTACCTGTCCTTTAATGGGTGAGTTGTGTTTCTGTGTGCCTCTAAGCAATTCGTCAGGAATACCATCAGGGTAAGCAGAGCAATAATAGTCATCTGCATGAAAATGTTTGCAGTATGCGCATTGTGAAGCATACAGATTTAATATTTCATGCCTGTCATCTGTACATGAATAATTGTCACCGTTTTTATATAATCTCTTAACCATAATGCAAATATAACTATTTAGTCTTCATTTTAGAATAATCGAATCCCAATTTTTTTGATAACCTCTTCCATAATATATGAAAATGAGTTGCACTTGCCTGTGATATTGTAAGTGTGTCTTTGTTTATCCTTCTTGTAAATTCTAACCGCAGATTTCGATTTTCATCATTATATAACTTCATTAATTCCTCTACGCTTATTCCCCAGCCTCCATCAGGCCTTTTCATTGAAAAGGTATAATTAGGGGTTACGGCTCTCATTTCTGCAAGATTATTTCCAACAGCCAATGCTATATCTTGTATGCTGAAAGAATTTCCTATACGCATAATATCGTTTTCCGAATATCCCCATGCACCCGGATGATTATGGGTAAATATTCCGTCATTCATTAAGAGACATTCATCTTTTGTAAATTGAACACTACGACTTCCTCCCCTCTTATTAATCACAATATTACCATCCTTATTGAACAATACACCTGTCTCATGGCTTTTATTTTGCCGTATATTAGATTCCACATCAGATACAGCCTTAGTAAGCTCGTAATTACTTCCGTCAAGGACTGAAAGCTGCTCCATACCCTCAATCTTATAAACTGTAAATGTCGAAGTTGGTGTATAATCAAGTATACTGTCAATTCGTTTTTGATTATCCCTAACGAAATATGGTAGCGTCCCTCTTTTCTTGGCTTCTTCTATACGGTAAGCATTTGCTCCCACCCACTGTTTGAAAGCGTTCGGTACATCCTTGACCTCATTCACGCTTTCTGTAGAAACATCGCTCCGTCCATCCCATTCCCAGAATTCTTCCTCTGTTTTGAGGATGGGGATTTTATAACAAAGGTCATTCGGGTGCCAACCAGTCCAAACAAAGTCTTTTGGATATCTCCCTGCAAGCATATCGCATATATCACCATGCGGCATACGGTGATGATGTGAAGAGCTTAGCTTTATTTCGTACCCCACAACGAAATCCATTTGTTTCCAACGCTCATTTTCAGCAGTCCGGTAAGCCATGTTAATTTCAGATCGAGCCAGTCGGATGGAGCGGTACTCGCAATCCTTCAGGTGCTTCGCGCTTCCATACTTCTCTTTGTAGTCTTTTTGCAGCGATGGGAAGTCGAGCAGGTATTTGGAGATTTGCTTGCTCAGCGTAACCGCACTTGTTCCTTTCTGAATGGCGCAAGAAATAGCGGCTTCCAGTTCTTCTTTGTAGATGGTCGATTGGTTCCAAAGTTTATCTGATATATTGAACCCCTTATCCTTTCTGCTCTGAAAAGCTTTCAGCGCATCGGAGTTTGTCTGATACAGCACCGTGTATTTTTTCTTATCCACAATGGCATCGTATGCTTGCAGCACCTTGTCAGCTATCAAATCCTGCACCTCGTTACTATTCTTCCATTCCTCGGATGTTCCTCGATAGATAACTGAATGAATATCATCAACGAACTGCATTTGAATGTCAGCTATCTGTTTTCTTGTTTGAGGGTAGTCAGACCATTTGAAAGGCTTGTCGCTATCAGCGGAGTAATCGGTACGTAATACAGCTTTGGCGGCTTCCAAGTTAAGAGTATCATATATTTGCTCAACAAGAGCAACATATCTGTTCAGCCGGTTGTTGAGTTCCTGATATTTCTTTTTCTGATTCGGAATCTTAGGCTTTGACATATTGGTCTGTTTTTAATCTATTTATTAGGGTAGGCAGAAAAAACACGGGGGCAAGAGCGAAAATATTGTTATATTTTTAAGATTGACTTATTTCTTATTGAACTTGTCACATACGTCACGATTAAGAAAGCGACTGGAAGTGAAAAATGGACAACGGCACATGAAGAACTCACCTTTCAAGTTCTTCTCGTGCCAGTCGTAACTATGCGCACAATCCCGGCAATGATAATTGGATTGAGGTGTTACTTTCTTTGCCATTATTCTTCAATTCTATCGGGTGCGGGCATTTCCAATAGACGGATAGCCTTAATCGTCTCTTTGCCTTCCAAGATGGCTTTGCACAACCTATGATAACCGTCTGCTATTTGTCCTACCTCATCCAATAGGATAGGATAATCAAGGGAACAGTCACGCACACGCTTGCATTGGAATATGAAGTTGTGAAGCTGGCTGCACTCAAACGGCTCTGTCGTCAAGTCGATATTCCAAAGTGGCATATCCATAACTGGATACTCTTTTGCCTTAGCAAAATCGTATAACGTTTGGGCTTTCCATACTTTATTTCCTCTAAGGTATTCGCTTTCAGCGAAAGTCATATTATCTATTGGTACTTTCATGCTATTTACTTATTTAGCAAGGTGCGCCAGCGTTACAGACATCCAACGCACCCGTTACATTTTCTACACGTGGCAATAGGCTATTGAACAATCTCCCAATCATCGGCAAACACATCGCTAATAGACGGAACCCATGAATCAGCACGCCCGGTGTTCTCGTTGTAAATAAGGCATTGACTCGTATAGTCAATGAAACCCTTACCTTTCAGAATAAGGTCTTTTGCTGATTGCGGAAGAGATTGCATCTTTGGAATAACATCCTCTGTAATGCGAGCTGGAACCTGCTTGAATACCATTAATCCTTTCCCGTTCCATCCACTTCTACGGATAGCACCACCTTGTTTGAGAATTTCAATAGCATCACCAAATGACATTTGATGTAGAGGTGCTTCGGGAGAGCCATCAAGCCTACCAATACGACATTCCAATACATTGATGTACCTGCTCATGATTCTATGTTGCAAACGGAGTAAGTGGTTCTGATATTTGTCTGTTACAATTTCATCTATTTTGCCGGATTCAATAAACGGAGAAAGTTTATCCATCTTCTCATATAAATCTCGCATTTCAATATGCAAGCGGTCAAGGAAAGTATCAGCTATTTTATACGCCTTTTCAAACGTATCTTTAGGACTCCAGCTTTCATATCCATCTTCATAACGGACATGATAACCCTCATCGTCAAAATTTTCCGTTGACGGTTTTTCTCTAAGAAGATGTTTTCCCCACGCATCACCTCTTGTCATAGGTTCTGCTTCAATCTGTTTTGTTCCAATGTACTTTTTCATATATCTGTAGTAATTTAATTATTCTCCAGGAGTATATGTACCGGTAATAGAGGCAGTGCTGTCATCGGTCAGAGTCGCTGTGCCGGTAATGACTGTACCTTTGATAGTCAAAGCTATTGATTTGATTTTTGCACCGGCATCGCCTTTGTCTCCTTTCGCTCCAGCAGCACCTTGTTCTCCTTTATCTCCTTTGGGCCCAGTTTGTCCCTGTTCACCTTTATCACCTTTGGCACCAACTACACCTGTATCTCCTTTCTGCCCTTTGAGGTTCTTAAAAGCGAAATTCAGCTTGCCTTCTTTCATTGTTACATCCACAGAAGGTATACCTACATTTGCATCAACGCTGGCGGTTGCCCCGGTTACGGATGAGCCATTACCACTCGCTTGAGGCAATACCACCATTTTTGCCGCATTAACCTGCGTCTTACTGATGATACGTATCATCATCCCGGCAGGCACATCCAAATTGAATACCCGTTTTAGACAGTCAATGTCCAATTGGTCATAATAACTAGGTTCCATGTCGGGCATGTGCCAGTAGAATATCAAGTTTTCTGTAGTACCATTGTCAATCTGAATCACGCATTTGCCCTTTGATACAAAATCGGCTACATACATCCCATTTTTTTCACTGAATGAAATATCTTCCATTTTGATAATTATTAAATGTTATTACTCTGTTCTTGTTTCAAACAAATTATTTATTCTATTTTGAGAGATGGCAGCATCTTCTTTCTGTATCTGCTCCAAAGTTGCCTCCGGATTATTAGAGCCAGCTTCTCTAATAGTTTGCAACTGGCTCTTGATTGGCTTGCCACCATTCTGTTTTATAAGCCTATCAGTCATTGCATCCTCGTCCATTTGGATAAATGGAGTAATGACATGCTCAACTTCTACATTGTCAATCTCTTTAACCCATGAAGTATTCATGCTTTTCAAGAAAGCCTTGATTACACTGCATTCACGCTCAAACGATTCTATCCAAGCACCACTTTCATCACCTACTTTCAGATGGGCATCAGTCAGCAAGGTCTGTCTAGCATCGAACCCGATATTCCCTAATGCTTTCATGTTCTCGAATGATATATCCGGAATTTGTGATTGCGACCAGAATAGGTTAATCAGAGTGCTTACATGGTACTTTAGTGCTTCGATAGCCTGAGACCATGAAACATAAGACACATCACCTCCATTTTCAACACGGAATACCCTACGGCTTTCCCCCTTATCTTCTTTTCCTTGTGTAGCCCCTGCAATTTTAAGGATAGGAGCACTGTTGTAGGCGATAACATCACTATTACGAGAAAGGGTATATTCTATCTCATTACGCAAATAAGACAAACCATGATAAATAGGAACTGGGCGATGAACATAAACACCGGGGATCTTCAATATAGCTATTGGTTCCGCTTTGATTTGTTCCCACCCAGATCCTTGCTGCTTCCACTTGTAATGGATCTTAGAAGTATATGTTTCAAAAAAAGCAATTTCTTCGTCCTTGACTTTCTTCTTGTATTCAAAAGACATAGCAATCATATCTCCCAACTCGTCAAACAACGGATACAGCCCGACGCCCTCCATCGGGGAATAGGTCTTGCATTTCAACTTAAATTTACTTTGAAAACCATATAGAGAATTGGGATTTTCAACCGTATACCAAATGGTAAATACCTCGCATGATGCAAAATAGGCGTTGCCACGTTTAATATTCTCACTGTCTATACGAGCATACTTGTATATATTCTCAATTGCTTTCGCTATTTGTTGGCGAGTTTCATTGTCATCAATATTATGATAGACACGTTTTACTGGAATGGAAAACATGAACTCTGTCATCCGTTTTGTAAGGAGTTTTTCAAGACCGATATAAATACGGGAAGCTTTTTCGACCGTACCATCAGATTTTATCTTATCTTTCCGACCAATGTTATCACTTAATATCGAATGCAATGTCGGTTCATAGTCTTTAATAAGATTATCCCATGAGGGAACATAGACTGACTTTCCTTTTAAATCGTTGATGATATTATCAACCGGGCGGGTATTGTCCAATATAGCGGTTATTTCATCCATAAATACAGTAAAGTGTCACTTGACACCCTTTTTTAATATTAATTATTTTGATAGGAATTTACTCACAAAGTAGATTTGTCCCTTACCTGAAACTTTTGTAGTGGTCGTTACCAATACCGAACCATCCGGCTTGGTGATTGATGTTTTCTTTAACTCGAAAAGTCCCAATTTCATAGATTTCTGCGTCGGCTGATTGTAGTAGTCACTCTTTTGACAAAGATAACCATTCTCGCGCATCCAGCTAAACAAACGGTTCTGACCGATATTTACCCCATTTTGTTGTAATATTTTAGCCAGTTCAGCAATTAAACAAGAGCGATGTGAAGTTGAGACAGCATCAGCAAAAAGGACTTTAGGAGCATCTTTTGGGATCTTCCGCTCAGCCTCTATAAGACGCTGTTCTTTTCGTTTCAGTGTTTCTTGTGCCACAATAAGCGCACGTGCCATGATTTCTTCTGGAGTGTCGTCCATTTTGGTAGCGATGTAGCCACCTGTCTTACGGATACATGGCAACACTTCGCTTGTTACCCATTTGCGGAACTTTTTAGCTTCAGGCTTACGACTATCCAATATTGTATCATACAAACCATCCTCATCAACAAAATTTGCCTGTTGGATTCCACCGGCTGTTTCAAGGGGATACTTTGAAAGTACATCCTTATCTAATCTTTGCGCTACCTTACTGGGAATCAAATCCAAAATCTGGCATACATCTGCTAAGCAAAAGAAAGGTTCGTTATTCTCACTCATTGCAATTCTTACCTTTCCGAATTGCTCATTCTCAAAAATTTTAATTGTGTTCATAATGTAGTTCCGTACTCCTTCATACGGTGGTTAGTTACACATGATACTGCTCCAAAAAGAAACCGGATAATACAATACGCACTACCCGGTAACGTGAAGGAGCACGTTAGCATCAAATGCTATGATGCAAATATAATAAAAGTGGCTGTAAAAATGTCACATTTAACAAAAAAACTTACCTTAAATCCAATATTTTATATTATCTGTTTGTACTTGGTACTATTTTTAGTACCTTTGCATAAACGAACAGTTATGGGTACAAAGGAAAAACTAATAGAACGTATTTTGTCATGCCCAAAGGATTTTACCTATGATGAAGCAAAACGCTTATTCGGGATTTTTGGATATAAGGAAAGTAACAAAGGTGCTACATCAGGTTCCCGTGTTGAATTTATAGGACCAGACGAAGAAGCTCCTTTCATTTTACATAAGCCACATCCCGGAAGCATTTTGAAATCATATGTGATAAAAGGAATAATTGAGCATATAAAGAAAAACAATTTGATTGAGAAATATAAACAATCTAAAACAAAGTAGTATGGGACTTTTAAAATACAAAGGATATTCCGGTTCTGTAGAATACAGTCCGGAAGACAATTGTCTGTTTGGCAAAGTGCAAGGGATGAGAAAAGCGTCAATCCTTTATGAAGGTAGGTCTGTTGATGAGGTCCGTAAGGACTTTGAGGAATCTATAGACTTTTATCTTGAAAACTGTAAAGAAAGGAATATACAGCCAGAAAAGCCCTATAGTGGGAAATTAAATTTGCGTATGTCACCAGACTTACATTCCCGTGTAGCCACTTTCGCTTCCAGCACTGGAACAACAATTAATGAGTTTATCAATAAAGCCATATCTAAAGAACTTGAACACGAAATGGCTTTGTAAATACCGAACATAAAGAGAGGGTATGCAATACTCTCTCTTCTAAATTACTTACCGTAATCTGTATCAATGACTTTGCAACCATTTGTCTCTTTTCTCTCTACATGCCTCTAATGTTGATGCACAACAAGAAAAAAGTTCACCGCTATCAGTACGGTAGTCGTACTGGTACATTCTCACTCTTTTACCTCTCAACCTGGTGTTGTAGGTGGTGTCATTTTCTTTACCGGGTTGACATACGCTGCAACCGTTTACATTTATTGAGTTCATAATTCAAGTAATTGTTTCGTTTTATCCACGTCTACAAAACTCGTCCACCCTGCTTTATGCAGTTTTATAGCTGCCTCTCTGATTATGATTTTACCACTCTTGACACTTTCTTTCAAAGATTCTAATACATTCTTCATTCTTAATTCATTTTCACATTCAATCTTTCTTCACTCGTATAAGCCACTACAAGCCCAGTTTCATCATGCTGTATGGTGATGTACTTTTCACCCCTCTCTATAGTAGAGAAGTCATAAGGGGTTACCATCTTACCCAATACCTTGCCCAGTTGCTTCATCAGTGGGGCTTCAGGGCTGATAACTAAAACTAAATCTGCTTTCATAATCGTGTATATTGTGGTAGCCATAAGGCTACCGGATTAGAACTCAACCAATATCAATCTTTCTAAAGAACCTGATGCTTTCACCCACATATGATTATGTCCGAAACCATAATCGAAAAACAGTTTAAAATAAGGGTGTCTTACTATTAAAGAGCTCATACAGCCTCTTAACTCGTCTTCTGACATACAAGAAGTTATTTCATTGATAATTTGAACGAAAAGGTGTAAAACTTCTGGTTCATTATTCAATAACGGTTTTTCTATAACTGCTTTTAAAAATATATTTTCTTTCATATTCTTCTATATTGCGCAGGGCTTTCGCCATGCCGATTTATGTTAATGCGTTTTATCCTCATGTAATAACTCGCAGTAAACTGGTGTTGTGGCATCTGTGTGCTTATTGGCTATAAGAACCTCATTACTATCCCAGTTAATATATACCTGTGTAGCAAATGCACCGAAAAACTGAATTTCTTTCGTGCCAAACAATACCACCGCGTCATCATTTACATTTGCAAGTGCTGCAATTAATTCTTTCTTGGTCATATTCTTTTTTGTTGCGCAGGGCTTTCGCCCTGCTGGTTAAACTTATCTTTTATCTATCACTAAGTAATGGTCAGCCAAACACTTTACCCATTGTATTCTATACTTTCTTGAAGCACATCTAAATTCAATATCTCTTATAGCAGAAAGAATATCAGACACGCTTTCATTATAATATTTTGCGAGTATAGTTAGTACATGATAGCTTTCTTGCGGTGTAAAGTGCAAAGAATTTCTGTATCTCTTTGCTGTCTCATATACTCTTTTAGAAAAAGATTCTATAGTTTCAAATTCTTCTAATCTATAATTGAATAAATCTGTTGCTTTCATCGCTCTTGTCTTTTAATTGTTAGTAATATTGGTTTCTTTTAAGTATTGTAAAGATACTCATTATCAATGAATTAGCCAAATATTTACACAATTATTTTAGTCGTAAAACACTCATAACCAAAGATTTAACTTTTGCTTATAAAACAGAAATGCGCCGACTTTCACAAGCCAGCGCACATAAGAGCAATGAAAACACAAACAAGGAGTGTTTTCGGTTACAAAGGTACTAAAAAAACACAACTACAAAAAGTCTTTAAGCAACTCTTCATCACTAATAAAGCTATAATCTCTAGGATAAAACGTATTCGCTAATGCATCCATATAGTCAGGAGAACGTTTAATACGTTTTTTGATATCTTCTTTAGGCTCAATGATAATCTTTCCATTACTAAGGAACTTCCACTTGGTTTCGGTAGCCTCCTCCATTAACTGATCGCAGGGTGGGAGAGAGGCACCAAAACCATTTTTAGGATTAAGCCAGTCACGTAAAGCCCAATATAGGTATGCTCTCATATTTGCAAATTCATATTCGCCAGTAATATCGTGTAAGCCATCTGCCCCTTCCGAATATTTGCATGAAAAAGCATTTGTAAATTTTTCTTCTAACAAACGAGAATAGACACCTGCTCCCTCTCCAATAGTATCAATAAATGCTTTTGCCCCTTTCTTCTTTAGATAGGGAATCATCATACCTACCACGTGCATGTGATCCGCACGCTCGGCAGATTGATGAACTTCAAATTGAGAAACGTAGTTACCGTATCGCGGACAAAGCACACTGTTATCGCGTCCCATACCAGCAACGTCAACACCTAACTTACAAGATTTGGCTGGGATAAAACCATTTTCCTGTAACTCCTGCCAATTCCTGTTTGCTATTTCTATCCATTCATAAGGGATGAGAACATCTTCCGACACTTTAGGAAACATACCAAGTACCTTGACGCGAAACAAATCGTTAGGTCGGTATAGCTTACCTTCCCAATTGAAATCGCCTTCACCTTCGTTGAAGTCCGCTTGCTGGATAGGTGAGCACCAATTTATCACTTTGTCCTTAACCCATTCATAATCCACTTGACCGGGTATTACAATTTGCTTCTTTACTACATTTTCTGCATTTAGAGAGCTAAGTCTGAATTTTGCAAAACGGTCAGACTTCATGGCACGTGCAGCATATCCTGTGGTCACGTTAGGGTTGAATACTATGAGCATCCGAGAATTTCCCTGCAAGTTACCTTCTATTGCATTATAAACAATTTCGGATATACCTGATGCCTCCGTGATAACAAACATGGTATTTGCCGCATGAAATCCAGACCATGATTCAGTTGCATTGTCATCCGCTTTAAATCCTGTTAAAAACCATTCTTCATAATCCGTTCTTATATCATCTGCAACCAATCTGCCCGGACAACAAAAAGGAAATTTTGTCCTTGCCGCACGAATCAACCTTCTGATTTCAGGAGTCATAATATTTTTTACTTGTCTCCCTGTTGGTGCTGTCATGGCCACCTTAGTATTTCCAACAAGTATACCTCTTTCATTAAATCTAGGCGTAAGATACATAAAACACAACGAAGCACAGGCCGCCACAAAATCTTTTCCACGAGAAGTTCCACTTGCGACAGCAGTCATAGGGTTATGTTGAACAGACTCAATAATAGATTGCTGATCATGGTCTAATCTTGCGCATAAGGCATCACGGACAAATTTATTCCAATCCTTCGACCAATACGCTATAATTTCACTTATGAGTTTCTTTCTTTCATCATTTGTTCCCATTCTTATATGAATTGGTTAATAATTTTAAAGCATCTACCCAATCATCATTAGTAGCATTTACCTCTTGTTTATCTTTCCATTCATTTGGTCTACGATTTTTTAACCAAAATATTTGTGCTGTTGTATCTCCCGCAATATGTTTTTTCGTTTTTTTCACCACAGTCGTTTGACCAGATCCATCCTCTCCTATTTTCACCTCAGTTGTAGTTTCCTCGATATCATAGCCAATAGCTCTTTTATATAAAGCACTCTCTACTTTCATGTCAGCTTCTTCCTTACCTTCTCTCAATAAGTCTACAACTTCAGGATGCTTTTTTAATATACTCTTAAATGTCGTAAGTCCTATTCCAAGACGTACACATAAACCTTTGTTATCAGCTCCATTCCTGCAATCTGCTATAATAATATCCTCTTTACCTTTTATATATTTATCATAAAGGGACATTCCTAATTTGGGTCTACCTCTACCTGCCATATTACACCTCCTTGTCTTTTATTTCTTGCAAATAAGCTTTGCAGATATCAACCATACGAGCAAAAGCAACAGTATTGCTCTTTATATTAAACTTCTTCTTTACTTCTGTAGCTACCTTTATAAATTCTTCATAAGAACCTACAACTATCGAACTATTTGCAGATATTTTCTGTTTTTCAAGTTCAGATAGAACAGCTTTGACATCATTACTCCTACTTTCTGTAAACAAGAACTTCATTTCCGTAAGCTCTATATCCCCGTCATTAATAGAAACGGTAGGAATCTTATCTGTATCAATAAATTGAATACCGTTAAGACCAGAAAACTCTCTTGCTTCAATAGTGCGCATCTCACTATAAATTTCCTTAAGCATTTGGGCATCATCTTTTCCTACTAAAGCATTATGACTAAGCACATAGGCAATCTGTTTGTCTTTATCAACCTCTTCAATATACAAGATTAGAATATATTCCAGTTTAGCTTTAATAGCAGCTTTTAAACGATGATTTCCCGACAAAATAAGATATTTCCCATCATCTCGTTTCATCGCGAATGGAAGCTGAGATAAAAAACCGTCTTCAGCCACATTTGCAGTTAGTCTATCCAGTGTGGATTTTTCCATATAGTGAGCATTCTTCTCCAATGGAACGCAATCATCTATAGGGCTTACATATGCTAACTTATACGGAACAATCAATTTGTTTACATCCCCCAATTTCTCTTGAATAAGATGAACATCTTTCACTTCTTGTATTTTTTCAACCATAATTTATATAAATCTTTTAATGAATCATCTAAAAAATTAGCAGAATACATTAGTTTGCCTTCATCTCTCCTGTCAAGATTGAATACACTGCGGTATTTCATACTTACTGGTGAAGATGTATACACAGTCGTCTTAATCCCTTCATAATAGTGACCCATTTTTCTTGCAATGAGCATCCTCACATCGTGGGACTTAGTAAGCATAATCAGTAATTTACTAAGCCTCTGTGTATTTGAGTTTACAACAAAATCACTCTGCATAAATATCTTTTCAAGTGTAGATAACTGTTTGCTGAAAGAAGTAAATCCAAACGCTTTACCGTCAGCCATAAATACCATACCTAAATCTCCACCAGTTGTATAATTAACCTTGTTTGCCATGTAAAACGCTTTATAATAATTCACATCACTAACTGAACATAATTTTACAGATAGTGTAGTAATATCTGTAAATTCATAATCTATAGGTAAAATGTGAATACATGATGGATTTACATTTTTATCGCGTTCGATGTAATAATTCTTATTTTGATTTAGGCTAGAGTAAGTGTATATAGGATTCTTGCCTAGCCCCAAGTTTATTTTGCCAACAAGGAAGTTGTCTATCTCCTTGAAATATCTATCAGAATAGATGATGTTTTCATCATTCTCAAGAAGAGTCTTGAATATACTTCCGCCCTCTTTTGGATCAAAGACGTTATAAGTAGCGTGCATATAATTAAAGCTTTCTTCGACATAGCTAAACATCTTCTCATACCCTCCTTTATACGTAGGAGGAAAGCTTATACCAACACCTTTACCTTTTTTACTTTTTAGGAAGTCAAAAAAATCACCATAGAAGAAACTTTTAATATTAAAATTAAGTGCGCCTTTTTCAATCTTAGATATAGTATTATGA